>Ga0206974_1106_pt1 | contig 19917 bp, 15 predicted proteins | sample Alteio_BWOrgHeat_84_FD_152920 | JGI IMG/M metagenome (GOLD analysis project Ga0206974, IMG submission 152920) | Enriched cells from forest soil in Barre Woods Harvard Forest LTER site, Petersham, Massachusetts, United States -... | ecosystem: Environmental > Terrestrial > Soil > Temperate forest >... | reverse complement strand
CTCCAAGTATGATTTCTGGGCTAAAATCACGAAAACCAATCGTGGGAAATCTACTGCCGTCTTAAGGAGCTGGAAAAATGACGCAACTTCACCGGGAAGCAGTCTGTCAATATCATCAAGGAACACTATTATATTCCTTTCGCCAGCGCTAAGTTTGTCAAAAATGTTTTTTCGCAACCCGGCTATTTCGGCGTGTCCTTGTTGCGTTTCAAGTATTGAGGCAAGTCGCTCTGCTTCCCCGGTCTTAGCAACCGCATTTATTACAGGTTCTGCGGCTGTAGCTATTCCAGGTATTGCTGCAAGTGTTTCAGTTACATTCAATCCAATTTTGGAAAGAAGGCTCATACCCCTTCGAACCCTCCCTAGCCTACGTAATTCCGTAGCGGCCTCTTTGTAGGTGGGATCTACATCCTCCACTCCTAGAGTACCTGCTATTTCATCAAAAAAACGCCCTTGAATATCTCCCTCCCCTGAAGCCTGCCATAGATTAAAATCCAGAACTAATGGATTCGTAGTTTGGGATTTATATTTTTCAAGGATTAAATTTTTCACTGAAGTCTTACCGTCTCCCCATTCACCATAAAGTGCGACAATAAGGCTTTCCTTGCCATCATAAGATTCAAGAATCATAGCAAGAGATTGAGCCAACATTCTGCGGCCTAAAAAATCATCCTTAGCAGTGAGAATGGGGCCGAGATTTTGGTATGTATTCATAATTTCATTCCCCCGCCTTTCGCCAATCCTCAACAAGGCCAGCATATTCTTTCGAGAGCGCATCGGCTTCGGGCTGTGTGGCGGCATCGGTGAGCACGGTGCAGTAGGGGCGCTCTTTTTCGGGCAGGATCAGTACCCACGCCTCGCTATTCTTTTTGGGATAGAACTTGATGCCGTCGATAAGAACTTTCTTCATTTTGTGGGAGTAGTCCATCGCGTGGCGCATCACGCGGCCGAGTTCCTCCGTCGGACACGCAACTTGCTTGCGGGATTGCGCCCGCTGCGGCATATTCCGCGCCACTTCACCGATGTTCTTGCCCAGCACGGCCAACATCTCCAGCGTCTTGGCAACCGTAAACATTCCGTCAACGGCAAAGAAATATTCAGGGAAGATCGCTCCGCCCAACGTTCCGCCCACAAAACTGACGCCCGTTTCGCTCGTCGCGCGCATCATGTCCGCGTGGGCATTCTTGGTATAGACAAGTTCCACATCGTGCTGACGCGCCAGTTCCTCCACTTCGCTGGTCGCCGAAACGGGAACCGCGATCTTGGTCACTTTACCTCCGCGCTTCAACTCGCTTTCGATAAAAAGTTTCGTCAGAAGCGTGAGCAACCTATTGTTGAGATACATATTCCCGCTTTCATCCGCAATGCCCACGCGCTCTCCGCCGGCATCCAAAATAAATCCAATTTGATAACCGAGCGATTTCACCACATTAGCAAGATGCCGCGTGGAGCGGTCGAACTCTTCACGCCCGCGCGTAAGGCGCGAGGGTTCCAGATACGCATTGATCGAAACCACCTCACCGCCGAACGCGCCGAGGATATTCGGAAAGATCGTCGAGGCAATGCCATTGGCATAATCGATCGCGATCTTGAATTGCGCTTTGGTAATGAGATCCACATCCAGCGCATTGATAAATCGCTTGGTATAAATTTCGCCCGTGTGCGCTGGGAACTCGATGGTGCCGACCTTATCGAATGGTGCGCGCGGGAAATCTTCTCCAAAAAAATACCGCTCGATGGATTTGCTTTTGCTCGAAGACAGATCGTACCCACCGGAGTCGAAAAAGATCATGTCCGTTCGCCTGCGGTCCATCGGATTTTTGCGAACGTGAACACCGCCGGAGTGCCGCGCATCGCGCAAATGATGCCGCGTAAGTGGAATGGGCGTTTGCTGCATGTCCACCACGTTCACGCCCGCAGACATCAGTCCGGTTCCCAGCGCGCGCGAAAGCAGTCGGGAACCGGGGTCACTGTCGCGGCTGATGACGATGCGCTGTGCCATCCCGACCTGCGCGCCCAGCGCCGCGCCGACTTTAGCAGTGAATTCCGGAATTAATTCGATGTTCGAAAGTCCGGAAATGCGCGAGTTCGTAAATAGCTCGCGTGTCCAACGGTCTTCCCAGACAAGGCTGGTTTGCAGCGTCGCGCCGGCCTCGACCCGTTTACCGGGCCAGAGTTTTACGTTCGGCAGCACATGCGCGCCTTCCGCAATTTGGGAACCCTCGCCGATGAACACGTTCTCGTCGATCGTAGCGCGGTCGCCAACCAGCACATTGAAACACGCGACTGCATGGCTGAGGCTTGCGTTACGCCCCACGCGGGTTCCATCCCACAGAATAGAATTTTCGACGATCGCTCCTGCCTCGATATGGCACCCTGCGCCGATGATCGAATTGGTAACGATCGCGCCTTCTTCCAGTTTTGTCGCTCGCCCGATCGCATTGTTTCCCCGAAAGCGCGCGCCTTTGCACTCGCATCCTTCTTCGATCGTAGCCCCATTTTTTCTATCGCCGGCAATTTCCAGATTGACAAGGTTATGCAAAGCGTCCATGTGTGCCTCGTGATATTCCGAAAGATTCCCAACGTCCCGCCAGTATCCATCGGCGATATAGCCCATAAGCGCGCCCGGTTGTTTCAACAGAGCAGGGAAGAGATCCTTACTGAAATCGAACTCGCGTTTATAGGGGATCTCCGCGTAGGCTTCGGGTTCCAGAATATAGATTCCCGTGTTGATCGTATCTGAAAACACTTCGCCCCACGATGGCTTTTCCAAAAAGCGTGTGATCTCGGAATCCTGATTCGTCATTACGATACCGAATTGCAACGGATTCTTGGCGTGGGTCAGAACAATGGTAGCCAGCGCCCTTTTCTTTTTATGAAATTTAATCGCTGCGGTCAGGTCGAAATCTGTCAGCACATCGCCCGAAATGACAAGTACGGGTTCCGTTATTTGAAGCTGTTCCGTGGCATTACGGACACTGCCCGCCGTTCCAAAATCCGCTTCGGCACGGATGTAATTCATCGAACATCCAAAAGCCGAGCCATCGCCAAAATGCGACGTGATCGCATCCGGATTAAAATAAAGGAGCGAAGTCACATCCTTCATATTATGCTTGATGAGGAGCCGAAGAATATGCTCCATCATGGGCCGGTTCATCATGGGAACCATTGGTTTGGGTAAATTCATCGTCAGCGGCCGTAGCCGCGTCCCAAATCCGCCTGCCATGATGATCGCTTTCATAGTATTCGTAGGCGTGACCGTTAGGCCACAGTTAGAGTATTTGTCACATCCATAAAGCGAACTCGTAAGCCCGCGCATGGGTTAACCATTACCGACCCCAAATCAGTGCTAATCCAGATCTACTAAATGAAACAATTCCTCTCGAAATTTGTCGCCGCATTTGTTTTTGTTGCTTTTTTCAGCTTAACCGCTCAGGCGCAATTTTCTCGACCTGTTGTGGTGCTCAAGGGCTGCGTATTCACCGCCGATCAAAAACCGGCCACGGTTCGCCTTTCGGTGCATGAGACGGGAGAGTCTGCTGCTGACGAGGATACCTCAAGTGATATCACCACCTGCGCGATCCAGGAAATGACGGCCGGACGCGCCAATTCCGAATCCGGGCGTTACCTGCTCGTGCTCAAGCCCGGTAAAAAGTATTGGGTGCATATCGAGGGTACGTTCGTGCAGTCGATCGACACACTTGTACAAATGCCAAAGACGGACAAGGGCCTAACGGTCGAGCGAAATTTTGTCGTCAACTGGCGGCAAAATCCGGATGCTTCTGCACCGGCGGATCCATTGAAGAAGGATTAAGTTATCTTACACCACCGTCCCGAATAGCGCACCAATACCAGCTGTCACTCCCAGTGCAAGCGCACCCCAAAATGTAACGCGAAGCGCGCCCTTCATTATATTCGCACCTCCGGTTTTTGCCGCAACAGCGCCGAGCGTGGCAAGAAACAGAAGCGATGCAATGGAAACTGCCGGAATGAGATTTCCATCGGGCACAATAAGAACCACCAACAGAGGCAAAGCCGCGCCGACAAAAAACGATGCTGCCGAAGCCATTGCCGCCTGTACGGGACGAGGTTTTACCGCTTCGGAAATTCCCAGTTCATCTCGGGCATGTGCAGCGAGGGCATCGTGAGCCATCAGTTCATCGGCTACTTGCCGCGCAAGTTGCGGATTTAGTCCGCGCCCTTCATAGATCTTCGCCAGCTCTCGGTGTTCGAATTCCGGATTGGTTGCGAGTTCCTTTTTCTCAACGTTCAGGTCGGCGTTTTCAGCATCGGCCTGGGAACTAACGGATACATATTCGCCCGCTGCCATGGACATTGCCCCTGCAACAAGCCCTGCGATTCCCGCGATCAGGATATTATTGTGTGCGGCATGTGCCGCCGCCACACCCACCACCAAACTTGCAGTTGAAAGGATGCCATCGTTCGCGCCTAAGACTGCAGCGCGCAGCCAGCCGGTTTTGTTGGTATTGTGCTGCTCTGGGGTTTGGTGTGCAGACCTCATGGGAAAGTGGAGTTCTATTCGAATCTCAACGCATCGATCGGATTCATATTAGCAGCTTTAAGCGCAGGATACAGGCCGAAGAACATTCCTACAAGCGCACAAACTCCGAGACCAACAAAGACCCAGAACATCGGGACGAACACACTTGCATGGATCAGGAGCGCGAGGATATTTCCTATTCCGATCCCGATCCCGATGCCGATGAGTCCGCCAACCAAGCAGAGTACAACAGCTTCGGTTAGGAACTGTCCTGCAATATCAACTTTTGTTGCTCCCAATGCTTTCCGAATGCCGATCTCTTTCGTGCGCTCGGTTACAGAAACAAGCATGATATTCATAATTCCGATCGAAGCTGCAAGCAATGCGATCGCGCTAATGCCAAATCCGATATTCTTAAGATATTTTGAGAATGAATCGAATTGAATCGTCAAGCTCGTATTGTTCTCGACTTCGAAATCATTTTCCGCTCCGGGCTTATCGCCGCGAACGGATCGCAGTGCGCCGATGATCTCATCCTGCGTTTCATCGAATTCCGCCTTGGAGCGCGCCCGGATCGTCATCTGAAGGGAAGTATATTCCTGTTGAATAAAATACTTTATTTCGTTCGTGATCGGGATCAGTGCAAATCCATCCTGACTTTGTCCCATACCTCCGCCTTTTCGTTCGAACACGCCGATCACTTGATAATTGTGGTCGTTCATGCGAATGGTTTGGCCAATGGGATCTTCGCCGTGTTTGAACACGCGATCGACAATATCCTGTCCAAGCACGGTTACATCACGGCCATATTGTACATCGGCAGCCGTGAGCATTCTTCCTTTGGCAAGATCCCAACTGTGGTTGGTACTATAATTTTCGTCCGAGCCATAAAGCTGAAATTGCGGATCGCTTTTTTCATTCCCAAATGCGACGGTGAGTGGGGCATACATATTTTCTGCGCTCACGGCCAGCGGAAGCGTGGTGTTCTGCCGCACGAATTTGATCTGTTCATACGTGATCGGTTTGCGCCGTGCGTATTTTTTCCAATCGCTGCCTCCCAATTGAAGCGACGGCCATTTTTTAACGGTAAAGGTTTCGGCGCCAAGCTGAGAGAGCGAAGAATCCACGCTGTTCGTAAGCGCACCGAGCGCCGTCATTACACCGATGATCGAGAACACGCCAACGACGATCCCGAGCAGCGTCAGGCCGCTTCGCAGCTTATTCGCGCGTAGGGAAATGAAGGCCTGGCGTATGTTCTCTAACATTTATTCGTACCTCAGTGCATCGACCGGATCGAGTTTGCTGGCACTCCAGGCGGGAATGATCCCGCTTACCATGCCGATCGCCAAAGAAATTCCCAAGCCCGTGAGGATCAGCCCGATCGAAAAATGGATATGAACGGAAGAGTCTGCACTGAGCACATTCGAATTAATATAAAGCGAGGCAGAAAAGGCAATGAGTATTCCTATCGAGCCGGCAACGAGACAGAGCATTGCCGATTCCGAAAGGAATTGCGTAAGGATCACTCTGCGGCGCGCACCAATAGCTTTACGAATGCCGATCTCTCGAGTACGCTCCTTCACCCCGACGAACATGATGTTCATAATTCCTATGCCTCCAACCAGCAGCGAAAGCCCGGTGATCGTTAGCCCAACCGATGTGAGAACGGCCGTTATCGCATCGAACGTCTGATTGAATTGATCCTGGCTGTTAATGCCGAAATTATCACGGTCTGCTGGCTTGAGCTTCCGTATCACCCGCATTTGATATTCCGCCTCAGCTTTGGTATCTTCCTTATCGAGCACATTCTTCGCTTTCACGGCGATCGTTAGCGAGCGGTCAGGGCTGCCATACGCATTGAAGAGCGTATGCAGCGGCATAAGCACACGATTATCGGCAAAACTCCCGAACATCCCTCCAACCTGTTTCGAAACGCCGATCACTTCGAGCGTGTAGCCATTGGCACGGATCGACTTGCCGATGGGATCGGATTTATGAAAAAGCTGATCCCAAATATCGTACCCGATAATGCAGACCGGGCGGGCGCTTGCAAGTTCCTGCGTGGCAAAAAATCGCCCTCGATCCATTTCAACGGAGTTGGCGGCTTCGTATCCGGCATCGACTCCTTCGCCATTCACATCCTGCACCTCAGCCAATTTGTATTTCAAGTTCAGATCTTCCTGAGCAGAAATGCCGATGGCTTTGGCCGTTGTCATTCTTCGCTGAAGTTGATAGGCGTCTTCGGCAGTAACTTTGGGGCGGTTCATTTGCTGCATCCAGTCGCCGCCCATCCAATTATATTTATTGATGAAGTATACATCGGTTCCCATGAAGCTCGTTGTTTCGTGGAACATATCGGAAACTCCGGTCAGCAGAGCACTCATCAGCGTGACGGTCACGATGCCGATAATAATTCCGAGCATCGTGAGCGCCGAACGCAACGGATTGGCGCGGAGCGCGGTGCGCGCCATCGCAATGCCTTCGATCGTATCTTGAATGGAGTGTGGCACAATAATGGCGGTGTTGAGGTCAGTCTAAAATGCGTTCACTTGCTGGGATCATCTCATCGTGTTCGACGAGGCCGTCCTTAATGCGAACGACGCGCTCGGCATGGCGGGCAATATCTTCTTCGTGCGTAACGACGATCAGCGTATTGCCCTGATCGCGCAGTTCCCGGAACAAGCGCATAATGTCCTCGCCGGTTTTCGAATCGAGATTGCCGGTGGGTTCGTCCGCAAGGATGATGGATGGCCGCGTCACAAGCGCACGTGCCACAGCCACGCGCTGGCGCTGGCCGCCGGAAAGCTCATTTGGCTTGTGCGATGCGCGGTCTGCAAGGCCGACGTGCTCCAGCGCTTCGAGCGCGCGTTGGCGGCGTTCCTCTTTTCCGACGCCGGCATAAATAAGTGGAAGCTCGACATTATGAAGAGAATCGCTTCGCGGCAACAGATTAAATGTTTGAAACACGAAGCCGATCTCGCGATTGCGAATTTCCGCAAGATCGTCATCATCCAATCCCGCAACATTCGCGCCATTGAAAAAATAATTCCCGGAGGTGGGGGAGTCAAGGCAGCCAATGAGATTCATAAGCGTTGATTTTCCGGAACCCGATGGCCCCATGATCGCCACATACTCGTTCTTCTTGACGCCCACGGTGAGTCCGCGCAACGCATAGACGTATTCTTCGCCCATCTTGTAGATCTTCTGGACCTGCTCCAGAAAAATTACAGAGTTCTCGGCAGTGTGTCCTGCCTCCGCATTGACCGGTTGTGCATCCATTAGCTATTCTTTCCCTGTTCCGGATTTTCCGGAATTATCGACCTTGACGAGCTTCCCATTTTCTAATTCCTTCGATACAGCGCGGAAATTTCCTTTTACCACTTCCTCGCCGCCTTGCAGCCCATCTAAAATTTCAACATAATTATTGTCGGAAAGCCCCGTTTTCACCGCGACGCTTTTTGCCGTATCCTTCTTCACGATAAAAACGATCGCGTAGGATTCGTCGCTTTCGTGGAATGTGCCCTTGTTGGCCTCGCGCATTTTTTTGATCGAGTCCGCCGCTTGCGAATCCTCATTGTCGCGCCGCGTGACGGCCATGAGCGGTACGGCAATGACGTTCTCTTTCGTCTGCGTTTGAATGCGCGCCGTGCAACTCATACCGGGCCGGAGATCCTGCGCCCCGAAATCGTCGAGCCGGACTTTCACCGTGAAGTTCGTGGACTGATCCTGCGTTCCGGTTCCCGAAAGTTTTGCGCTGTTCGCGATCTCGATCACTTTTCCGGTAAAGATGCGGTCGGGAAATGCGTCGATCGAAATTTTTACCGTGTTGCCAAGTTTGATATTGACCACGTCGTTCTCATCGACATCGACCATCGCGTTCATGAGTGAAAGATCGCTGACGTCCATCATCTCGGTTCCAGCAAAGCTTGCGGTTCCCACTACTTTTTCGCCGAGCTGGGAAATGAGCGAGGTGACTACGCCATCCATCGGCGCAACCACGTTCGTCCAGTTGAGGGATTCTTGAATTTGATGCATTTGGCCTTCGGCGGCTTTGGAGGTATAATCCGCCGCATTGACCGCCGCGACCGAGGAGCTATATGCCGCTTTGGCTGCATCGTAATCCTGATCGGACATCAGATGCGAGGCATTCAGCTTTTCGGCGCGCTTTAAGTTCGACTGTGCCTGGATCATGTTAGCGCGCTGTTGCTCGACTTGTGCTTTGGCGGAATTGTAATTCGCTTGTGCGGCATCGTATTGCTCCTGGAAGACGAGTGGTTTGATCTTCGCCACAAGCTCTCCCTTTTTCACGCGATCGCCTTCTTTGAACGGCAGCCCGATGATCTCACCGGAAACCTCCGGCGAAACTTTAACCATAACCTGCGGCTGAATTTTACCCGTGGCCTGTACTTCTTCGGTCACGGTTTGCCGTCCTACTTTTTCGGTTTGCACGACGATGGCATCCTTCTTACCACCGGAGGTAAGCGCAGCAATAACAATAACCACAACGAGTACACCGAGAACGATCAAGAGCGTCCGTGTTCGGCGTTTTCGTTTTTTTTGCGAGCGTTGAAGGTTCGCTGCTGTTGCGTTTGAGGAGTCCGTATCGGTCGTGTTTTTCGTTTCTACGGGCATGGTGTGTGTGAAGAAGAGAAAGGATCAGGAAAGAAGAAAAAGTTTGTCGGGAATATCAATAATTCCACTTGCCGAGATCATAGGCCACTTGTTTTTGCGCGAGCACCCAATTATATTTAGCGTTCACGCGGTTTGTGCGCGCGGTTTCAAGCGCGGCTTCGGCAATAACCACTGCAACTTCGGTTCCCGAACCGACCTGCAATTGTTCATTGGCAAGCCGAAAGCTTTCTGATGCTGCTCGGAATGCGGATTCGGTTGCGTCCAGCGATTTTTCCGTAGCCTTCAAAGTATTGACATCAATTGTTACGCTGCTGCGCATTTGCTGAACATCCTGTTCGAGCGTAATCCGAGCGTTCTCCACGTCCACTTCCTGTTCATCGACTGTCAAAGTAGTTTGGAACTTGTCAAAAATGGGGATCGTAAGCTGAAGCCCTGCATTAAGCCCATTATTAAGATGAATGGTGGTCAGGTTAGGCCCGCTTCCGGAGCCGCCGACACCGAGGGTTGCGTCGAGTGAAGGGTAGAACTGCCCGCGAGTTATGTTAACGACTTCCTCCGATGCTTTTATGCTTTCTTCCTGGGCGAGAATGTCGGGGCGGTTGTCAATAGCGGCATTGATCGCTTCGGGCTGAATAGAGGTATCGACGGCCGCTCGTGCTGCCGGTGTTGTCGCCGTGTCGATACCATCGGCATTGAAAGAATAATTATTAAATTGGTTTGGCGGAACATTCAGCAAATACAAAAGCGAAACTTTCGCGTTCTGAAAGTTAACATCTGCTTGAATGAGGGCAAGCGAATCCCCCACGACGACCGATTGCTGGGTGTAAATCTGAGCAATGGCAACGACTCCAGCCTGGTATTGTCCCTGCACCAGCGAAAACTGAGCTTGAGCTTCAGCAAGCGTGGAGTCAGCTGCATAGACGAGCTCTTGCGTCAGGAGAATACTCAAATACGCTTTGACAACATTGTCAGCGGTTTGCTGCCGCGTCCATGTCAAGCTATTTTGTGCAGATCCGAGTGTCGCTTCCGTTTGATGAATACTGGCGAGGTCAGCAAAACCATTGAATAAATTGATGCTTGCTCCAACGTTATAATTAAGCGATTGCGTCCCGTTCTGTGCCGTCACTCTGGTATAAGTTGGGTTCGGATTTGGAACAAGATCGGTATCGCCATTGACGACGACGGGGACGAACGGATTTTGCACTACTTCTTCGTCGATGGGATTGAAGGAATAATCGTACTGCCAGCCACCGGTGGCTTTCACGCTTGGAAGCCACATGTTATCTGCGGCGGAACGGGCTGCGAACTCGTCTTTGCGTACCTGGTTCGAGGCAAGGCGAGTGGTGTAATTTCTTGCCATCGCTGCCTTGATAGCATCATCCAGCGTGATGGTTCGAGGGACGCCGGACGCACTCGGAGTCGATTGGCTGGCTGCAGGGGCTTGCGCGAAGGTTTCGGTCGAAGCCAGAAACGCTGTCAGGGAAAGGACGATGGTCGTGCAGAATATGCGAAATCTCATAGAAAATATCGATTCTCAGAAAAAATAAGAAAACTACGAAACGTAGGGTAGCTCACTTCATTAAATGCAGTATGACCAAATGAAACATTAGACGGAAAAGAACGATTTTGTTACGTTTCAGATGGCTTCATGGCGGTGCCTAACAACGTTTGTGCCACAACTTTCAGTTACTTTATTCTCATTTGCCATTTTTTAAGTTTTGAGCTAATTTCATGGTCCCCTCACTATTTTCGATTATTATTCGTCTTTTATGAGTTATGGAGTATATTTGAAGCACTTGAATACCGAAACGACCATAAAAAAAAGAGAAAACGTGGCGGCAGGGTTTACAGCCGAGCCAGGGAAGCCCGAGGCATCCCAAATGCCTGAACATGAGCGCGAAGACCAGATCTCATTCGCCAGCGAACTGATCCGGAAGAGCATCCACTTGGCATCGCTCTCTATTCCGATCATTTATTATTACGTTCATCGTGAGACGGCGCTCGCATTCCTTTTACCGATGGCACTCATTTCTGTTGGTATTGACGTGGGCCGGCATTACATTCCCGCGATTCAGCGGATGGTCGAAATGATGTTCGATAAGATTCTCCGCCCGCATGAACGCCAGGTCGGTTTGCTCAGCGGAGCGACGTATGTGCTCATCAGCGCGCTTTTGTGTGTGGCGGTCTTTCCAAAGCTGATCACCCTCGCAGCCTTTTCGATCCTGATCGTCTCCGATAGTTCCAGCGCGATCTTCGGTCGTGCGTTCGGCAAGCATAAGTTCTTCGATAAAAGCCTGGAGGGAACCTTCGCGTTTATTGTGAGCGCCTGGCTTGTCATTCTTATTGTTCCGAAGGCTGGCCCAGTTCCTATCGAGTTTGCCATTGGCGCCTTCGCTGCTATCATAGGCGGCGTGGCCGAGGCCGCGAGCGTTTCCTTGCATCTGGATGATAATTTTTCGATCCCTGTTTCTATCGGAGGCGTTATGTGGGGACTTTATTGGCTGATCGCAAAGCTCGACCCTGCACAATATGCCGCGCTCTATACGAAATTGCTCGGTATTTCCTGAAGTTTTGGTTTCCACCTCAACACTCCACTCTGACCAGTGACTCGAGTTATTGAACGAACGTCCTTTGCCGCCAAAGCACTGTGTGCCATACTATTCATAGTGGGTCTGCCACACACGGCACAATCGCAGCTCAGTGGCTCCGTTTCCATCGGTGGGCAAGCTACGAACAATGTGCAGAGCCTCGATACCACTGCTCCCGATCAGATACTCATGCCGGCCTTTGAACTCAATTACGATGTCCATCCCTCGGGTGCCTCGACCGTGACGCTTACCGCATCATACGCCCCGAATTTTTATGCGCTCAATCCCGGTCTGAGCTTTAACGAAACCTCGATCGGTGCTACGGGTATGTTCTATCTCACCAATCAGGATGCTATCTCCGCCGAAGCATTGCAGCGATCGTTGGAGGGCGATGTAAAATCTTCCCATTCTTCTCATCTTTTGGGCATGGGACATGACGATCTGGAACTAAGAATGTTTGAGCATCCCGCCGATCCCATTCCTACAGTTCCTTTGGCGCTCGATGCACAAACCAAGAATGATTCGTTGGTCGATCTTGCGGTCACGGCTCTTTATACGTTGAGCGGGGAACTCGATTCGACCGACATTTCACCTCAAGGCATTTCGAAAGCGCGTGTTTCGGAACTCGAAGACCTTCGCGATTCCATTTCGGAAGTTATTTCAACGATCGCCGATCTTCTCGATTCGACGGGGTATAGTGAGAGCGGTGCCGAAGTAGAGATCGCCGAGTTGCAGGGAGTTCGCGCGCCACTCCTTGGCCTGATGCCTCAGACTAAGCTCTGGCATACCGATCCAACGTTGCTGGACTCGGCCATCCATTTTCTCCAGCAAGCCAAACCGGAACAAGACTTTCTTCCCACAGCAACCACGCCGAGCGCGCCTCCAAGTGCAACTCCAGAAACGAAGCAGCTTGTACACACCCTTGCATCCATTCCAATTCCTGTACAGGGTTCCGAAGTGGAAGGCGCATCGGCTCCGAATATCACCCTCCTTGCTTCGAGCACAAAGCTGAGATCGTTCGGATATAACGATGTGTCGATCCATGAAGATGTCGATGATTCCGGCGCCACGACGATGGCTACGTCGCTCACGATACCGGTTGCTTATACCAACCATGCCGGTGTTCATTATTCTTCTTCAGACACACTTCTCTACGGTGGGAATTATGGTGGTAATCCGAATGATAATAGAATGCTCACGTTCGGTGGCGCAGTCGAAGGATTAACAAGCACAAATTTCAGCCTTCGAGGAAGCTATGACTATACACATACGGATTTCCCGTTCGACTCCGTCTATTCGAATACAGAAAATCGGTTTACAGCAACTACCCGCACGGCGATCGGCAAAACGACCATATTCATCGGCGAGGGTGCTCTCGGATTTAAACAATATCTCACACCACTTTCAGACTCGCTGTTAGTTAAAAATGATACTATTGGATTTGATACTACGCGGGGGCCAAAGGGAAAGATCATCAGCATTAAACCGATATTGAAGCCAGTAAAAAAAATGGTAACTGCACAGTCTAATTTTAATCAATTCTCGTATGGGATCGGGATAGCGGAACTGCTTGGTGAGCGGTGGATTCTTGGAGCACTTGCTGACTTTAATTATAATCCAACACTTCGAGGCTATGTGACAAGCGCAGAGCCTGGTACGAAGAAAGTCCGATCGACAGCACAGATCGCGGATGATGAATACACATATAATCTTGGCCGGTATTCCATCTTTTCGAATGCGCGCATATTTGCCGATTTTGATTTCGCCTTTGATCTTTCGTATGAGAACCGGGTCTATGGAGGGGTGCATGGACCAAAGGGTGCAGTGCTATACGGCGATAGCAGTCGCACAGAAACAGGTTGGTTCCTGAATGCATCACTTTCAAAGCTTATACCATTTGATAATCACCTGATCGGTGTTTTCAATGCTCTTCTCCTTGAAGCAAAACTGGAGTGGGACAATGTTGTATCATCGGCTGAACCGTCTTTGTATAACTATACCCTTACCGATGTTACCTTCACCACTACACTTACTTTTTAACCCAACGCCATGAGGATCTCCTGCGCGCAGTTCTCGCCCGAACATCGCGATGTTCAAAATAATCTGGATCGGATCCGGAGGTTTGTTCAGCAGGCCGATGCTGACATCGTTATTGTTCCCGAACTTGCACAGACCGGATATTTTTTTAGATCGAAAGAGGAGGTCGAGCCGCTTGCTGAAACGATCCATGGTTCGATCGCTCACGCGTTGAGCGCGTTTGCGATCGAGGCCAACAAAGCGATCATTTCAGGATTTCTGGAAGAGTCAGGAGAGAAATTCTATAATTCCGCACTTGCCTTCGATGCGAATGGCAGGCTCGTTGGGCATTATCGCAAAGTACATCTTTTTTATTTTGAGACGCAAATTTTTACGCGTGGTAATCTCGGATTCCCTGTTTTTTCGCTTTCAACTCCAAATGGAATTGCCAAAGTAGGAATGCTTATTTGCTACGATTGGCGTTTTCCGGAAGCGGCGCGCAAACTCGCGTTGGGTGGAGCAGAACTTATTGCCATGCCTTCGAATATCGTTACCACGACCGGAATGCTGCACGCCACGCTCCAAACCCGCGCCTTCGAAAATAAAGTTACGCTTGCATTTGCAGATCGTATTGGCTCTGAAATGAATGGGAATGAAACGTTGAATTTCCGTGGCGAAAGCGCCATCATTGGAATGAATGGGGAAGTGCTTGCCGCTGCATCGGAACAAGGTGTGGAGATCATAACCGCCGAGCTGGATCTGACGAAGACTCACGATAAGCGCATCAATATGTTTAACGATATTTTCACCGACCGTCCCAGTGATGGCTACGGGCTTTAGCTTATCGCTCGAAGGCGATCCACAATCCAAGCCCGGCGAAGATCAGCGGGTAGAAAAAGTCATAGAATCGGGCAAGTTCCAAAAGGTAGCCCTGTGAAATAAATCCCGTTGCGATGAGTAAAGAGGAAAACGCAAAGATACCTGCGATAACGAACGCGATACTTCGCGTATAACCTCGCAGTGCGGCCCCGCCCAGGTAGACCATCGAAAGCGCGATGATCATTTCAGCAACTTCAAAACTTTTTGCAAGGGAGATCTGGAGATGTCCAACCATTGAAGCAAGTTGATAGATGCCAAAAAAGAAGAATGCCGCACCGCCAACGATCCAAATACGAGCCTGTTCTTTGTGGCCAACAAGCCCCTTCCATACTATGGAAAGTCCTGCAAAAGACATGATCGTTCCCACGAATAATTGCTCGTTGAAGAAAAACATCCTATATGCATTCGTACCCTGAATGAAAGCAAGCAGAAGGAAGAGCAGAGCAAAACCAAATCGAAAGAAAGGTCGTATGTTCGCATGAGACGCGGTTGCCGCATCACTCTCAGCAATAAAAATAGATTCGTTATCGCTGCGGTCAACATACCAGACGATCAGATACGCCGCACCGGCAAGACCCATCGTTAGTATATTGAGCAGAACGAAAAGTACACGCAAAAACACGGGATCCAATGCCAGCATTTCCGAAACGCCTGCAACAACTCCGCCGATCATTTTTCCTGCACCGCGATCGCACGAGAACCGGTAACGAATAGGAATTGTCAGCGCGGGGATTGGCACACGTTGTTTTCGCCATGTAAGAAAAAGCATCGCGATCCCGGCATAGAACGCGGGATAGCCAAGGCGGGATAGTTCATTGAATAATGAAGCAAGGACAGGATGCGCTCGATAAAAGGAGTGTCCGCTCACTCCGAGAAATTCAAGTAGCATCGCAAAGCCGAACAGTCCGATCGCGAACAGGGCGGGGCGCCTCGGCTGGTTCCCAATAATTCGTTCCGAAAGCAGTTGCGATAATTGTTCAAATCGCTCGCGTGGCTGGAGGTTCTCATTCGCATTGAGGAGCCGAAGATTACTCACGACCTTAACTTCAGATGGGATGGAGATCGAAAGAAGCAAATACACGAGCACACTGAGCGGGGATGCAATGAACGCCGCCACAAAGATCGTCCGCAGAAGCAAAACGGGCACGCCGATCCGTTCGGCAAGCCCTTTCGCAACTCCGCATACCATGCGGTTAGAACGAGGTCTGATTATTATGCGCACTACGAAGGAACATGGAAGATCGCTTTTTCGGTCACGATCGTATCGAGTGGTTCATCGTGCGGAAGTGCCGGGATGCGATCCGCTTCCTGAATGCTGAAGGCCAGCCCGATCCGCTCGATCCGTCGAGGAAGTTCGTGCAGGAATCGATCGTAAAACCCCCGGCCATATCCGAGCCGGGTGCCGAACCGATCGAACGCTACAAGCGGGACGATCACAGCATCGAGCGATTCAAGGGAAGCGGGCTTGCCCGTCCGTGGTTCTTTAATAACAAGTGGGCCATCTACGAGATCGGAAAGCCCGCTGATCACGGTGTGAGCAAGGCCGCTCGTTTCACCGGTTCCCTCAACGATGGGAACCGTTACACGCAATCCTTCTCGCAGAGCATGTTCAATATATTCATGGGTTTCGACCTCGGAACGAAAACTGATATAGCAATGAATAGAATGCGCCCGCTTCTCGGAAAGATACTTCCTTAATCGATCGATGATCTCTTTACTAAAGTGATGCCGTACGTCGGGTGTGATCGCGTCGCGTTCCGAGATCGCTTTTTTACGGATACTCTGCCGAATAGCCCGGAAGCCCTCTTGCTCTATCGCGTCAACAATGGCCATCAATGGAGATCAAAAGGGTTTTCAATCAGTCTTTACGAAACGTAGTGCGGTGGCATATCCGGCTGCCGAGATCAGGCGGAGCGTATAGATGCCTGAGGGAATTGCAGAGGTCGAAATTGTGCAATCGTTTTCACCGGTGACGATGTGAAGGGAACCCTCCGCACAAACCTGTCCAAGAGCATTTATTAGTGTATACCGTACATCGCTTGCCGCAAAGCACGTAACGGAGAGATCGGCAATTTGCCCCTGCACCGGATTATTGTGCAGCACAGCTATCATGCTGGGTAAACCGCCTGAAAGTATCTTTCCAAGTGCAGCGCTACCACAGGTTGTAAGGCCGCTAACATTAACAGTGTCTGCTGTCCAGAAAAGACATCCGGTAAGTTCCGGTGTTTCGATAGCAGCGATCACGTCGGTAGCATCGGACTTCGAAACATAGCGGTTCAGATCCATCGTGACGATCTGGCTTCCAGCCGTGACAGTAATAGGAGATGTCGAAGTGATCGTCACAGCATATCCACCTGTTTCAGGCAGTGTTGAAACGATGGAGGCATTTGTAAGTGCAGATGCGAGCGCGAACGTTGAAGGATCGATAGTTACCACGTTCGGATCTTGCACGGACACATGAACGATGATGGAATCGAGATCAAATGCAGCGATTCCGTTTACGGCGCTCACCACGATATGCTGCGGAGCTGTTCCCGACACTGCAGTTGCTGCAACGGATGTGGCGGCTTGCGTTGGCAATGGATGAAGAGTAAGCGTATCGGCCAGCATTACTTGCTCACCTCCTATCATCCAAACTATAAGCGTATCCGTTGTGGGACTCGATGGGGTGAACTGAAGGATGATCGGCCTGGTGCTGCCCGGTAAAAGCGTGTCGGGGAATGATACACTGGACTGGAGAGCAATGCCCGAATGGTTAGTCATGACACCCGTTATTACCACGCGCCCAAGGCCGGTATTCGAAATCGGAATGGTATCGGCGATCGGCGCGGACGTTGCACAAAAGTAAGAAAGCGATTGCTGTACTGGTGCAATGACAGAAGGCGGAATGACGGAAACGGTGAGTCTATCCGTTTCGAAGTTTGGTAAGGCTTGCTGCGATACGAGTTGCAACTGAGCGAAATGCGAAGTCGCTATTCCCGGATTTGCCCGGATCGCGACGAATAGGGTGTCCCCGACACCAAGAGTGAACGGGAGGATGGGCGGATTTAAGATCGTAAAATCAACACCGGACGGCGATAGGCTCATATCGTCAAACGTCAAGTCAACAGTGCTGGAATTAATGAGCAGGATGGTCGAATCGAATACCTGGCCAGCATACATAACGCCGAAATCAATATCAGGTGAGGGCAGAACTGCGAACGAACCTAATTCGTCGTCTCCACTAAGATCGCAGTTTGGGTTGTTCTGCATGTTGCCAACGATCGTTAATTGCGCGTTCTTGATTCCCAAAAGAGGAAGACCTCGGAATGCAATCTGCACGGCGATAGAATCCCCGGGCGCAAGCGTGACAGGAGTTTGAATGCCGTTCAAAAAATTTGCTTTGAAAGAAGTATCCGATCCTCCCACATCGAGGTAGGAAATAATTGCGGTGTCCGCCCCCGAAGAGCGTAATTCTATCACGGTATCGCGTTCGCCGCCCGGTGCGATCATTCCAAAGTCGATGTTCGTCGCTGACCACGTTAGTTCTGGACCCCCGGCTCCAAATCCTGTCAGCGGAATGTTGACGGTTCCATCGCTCGTAGCGATCACGAGTAATGCAGAATGACTCCCAAATAATTGTGGACTGAATTGGACGATGATCTTCGTATGAACCGAACCTGGTGAAAGCACCACGGCCGAAGTCGGGGCCACCACGCTAAAATCACCGGGTTCAAGCCCACCAATGGAAAGTTGATTGATCTTGATCGGAACGGCTGCCGTATCCCATAGTTCGATCACCAGATCTCGTGACCCGAACACAGCAACACTCCCGAAATCGAGGCTCGTCGAATCGAATGCAACGCGCACGTTACCCGCCGCCGGCGCATTCAGCGCCGTCAGCAGAACGAGCAGTATCACCCCGCCAAAGCTCCTTCCCTTCATCCCCATCAACTATAAGACACGCGGAAGTGGCAGAATGTCACAAGAAAATACCTGATTCGGAGAAAAATCTTTTCAGCCGGATGGTGTTATGATTACCATGAAAATTCATCGTTTTTGGCCACTCCTCTTTGGAATAATTGTCACTCTCGCCGTGAACTCCTGTACCAAGACCGTTGTGCAGGACAACACGGTCACCAAAACCGTGGTGGATTCGGTGCGGGATACGGTTGGGGTAGGCTTGATCCGGTTTGTCTCTATGTTCCCTGGAGGGCTTCAAATTCCCATTTATGAGGCCGACTCCAGCACGTTGCTCACTATCGCTGGGAACTCCTGCCCAAACAATTATATTCCGATCCCTTCGGATAAATTTTCCACTTTTTATGCATTCATCCCTAGTTTAGGAGGGTTTAAGTTATTGCCTGTTGCTGCTCTCGGGCATACAATGAATACCTTTGCACTGTTCCTCTCGGTCTCTGGAAACGATAGCATCTTTAATCCATTCCGAAACATTGACTCGGAAAAATTTACCTCGCCACTCCCAGGCTATTGTTACATTCGGCTTATCAATGGCGTAGCAGACGCAGCAGGTCCGCTTTTTGTCGATCTTGATACGGTGGGTCACCCCATTAGCTTTCCTCCGAAACAGACGCCTTCGGTTCCCAACAATACCATGAGTAATTACACACTGATCCCATCGGGACAACACACTATTTTCCTTCGTGTCGATAATCCAAATGACCCAAATCCACAAGTTCCATTCTCAAAAAACTTCCATTTTGCAGATGGGGGGTATTATACAGTGAATGCAACAGGTTCTGTTGTCGGCGGAACGATCGGAATCGATCTGGAGTAGGCGTTTCCTCAACATTCATTTAATACTATCCGATACTCTCGTTTCATAGCAGCCCGCTACCTTCTTTCCCGCCGCAGCGAACGCGAGCGGGGAGATGGGGCGTCCAAACGCCGATGGATATCGGGAATTGTTCTTATCTCCGCTGGCGGCATTATGCTGGGAACTGCCGCACTCGTAGTTACTCTTTCCATTTTGAGCGGTTTTGAAAAAACATTGACCGAAAATGTGCTGGGGTTTACTTCGAATGTGGAAATATCCTCCTACGGCAACCGTGCGCTGCCGGATTATCAGGGGACTTCGCGATTTTTGCTGAAAAAAGTTAGCGGGATCGTTCAGCTAAGCCCGTTTGTGGAACACGAGGCGATCCTTCGCTCACCCCGCGGTGTGGTGGGAGTGGAACTTCGAGGCGTTCTTCCAACGGATACTTCGGTACTCGCCATGAAACGGATCGAAAGTGGGCTTGCGCTTTCCGAAGTCGCTCCGGATTCCGTCGATCCCATCGTGATAAGCAAGGGTCTTGCCAA
>Ga0206974_1105_pt1 | contig 19918 bp, 12 predicted proteins | sample Alteio_BWOrgHeat_84_FD_152920 | JGI IMG/M metagenome (GOLD analysis project Ga0206974, IMG submission 152920) | Enriched cells from forest soil in Barre Woods Harvard Forest LTER site, Petersham, Massachusetts, United States -... | ecosystem: Environmental > Terrestrial > Soil > Temperate forest >... | reverse complement strand
CTTTTACAGATGAAACTGTTCCTGTAGGGTCAGTTAAATTGATGAAATAAATTCCTTCTTCATAAGGCTCCAAAGTCATTTTGAATTTATTTTCTCCTATCATTGATGGAATATGTGCAAAATACAAAGCATTTCCATTGATATCTGTAATCGTTAATTTATAAGTACCTCCGGTGGTTGAGTTGTAATACAAACTAATATTGTTGGAAGTAGGATTAGGAAACAACTGAGTAATGGTATTTATCTTACTGCTGATATTTACTGAAAGTGTCCGGAATGTTTGACTGCTTCCGTCAACATCATATTCCACCAATTGATAATAATGAATTCCATCCGCAGGATTTTCATTTACAAAACTGTATTCCGAAGCGTGATTAGTATTTCCGTGTGCATTAATACTTCCAATAGATTCAAAACTAACTCCATCGGTAGAATGCATTATTTCAAAATGATCACTGTTAATTTCAGAAGCGGTTTCCCAACTTAAAATAACATTGTTTTCCTCTTTAACAGCATTAAAAGAAGTCATTTGAACTGGTAAAGAAGTTCCTCCCGACATTGCATAATAAATGTGGTCTTGCCACGCTACATTAACATATGCACTATTCGCCTCTGCAGTAAATCCAGATGCATCCAATGATTTTATATCGCCACTTTCTGCCGATGTAGCTGAAAAAAACAAAGTTCTGTCTGTTGCATTAGGATAAGATGCAACTCTAAACACAGGAGTATGGGTTTGTTGTTTAGCAATTACAAAATCCGGTTTAAATCCGGGATCAGTAACAGCCCAATCTGTTGTACCGTCACCGGCAGTCCAAAAATTTTGTTTGATAGTTGTACCATCTTGATTAAACGCAATATAATAATAATGAATTCCATTATAAGAAGGAGAACCCGCAGCTTCAGTTCCTCCGTTTGTTACCGTCCAGCCATCGGCATTCCATGTGTTAATATAATTCTGCGTTGATGTTAATGCAGTGTTACTGGTGATAAAGCCTTCACTACCATTCGTTACCCAATACGCGGTGATGAATCCGGCATCGGAATTTCCTGATGCATCATCACCGCAAAGCAAAAAAGCCTCCGGCTGAAATCCACAGCCACTAACGGTTAAATCAGCACCTGCACCTACATAAGTTCCAACATGTATGTTGGTGCTTTCGTTAAAAGCAATCCAGTTGTATTGAGTTCCTGCATGGTTGGTACGATTCCCTGTGCCAATTGTAAATCCATCGCTATTCAATGATGTTATTTCTCCAGTAATTAAGCCATTGGAACTTGTACCTAACTGCTTCGTTTTTCCAGCGGGCATATTTGCAGTAGTGAATACTGCTTCATAAGCACCATTTGATTTTATAATTATTGCTTCTGGTGAAAATCCTAATCCGCTTATTGATGTAGCCACTCCATGACCAGTATAATTGCCATAAGCATAAGTTTGTGCAGCCAAATTCAATTGTACTAACGTTACAAACAGCGTTAATAAAACACCTGTTTTTGGATACATCATACTCCCTTTAGATTTAAAATGCGAACTAAAATAATTAATAAACGGGTTCAATCCAATAATTCACTTGTTTTTCAACAGAAACGAATTCAGATAAATTTGTATTGGGCTTTATTTTCTTATTACGTTATAACGCAACTCAATTAACTGATCAGCTAAAGAATCCGATTTCTTCAACATCAATACATTTTTATTGGAGCCCAGTTTGTTGTTAAGGTCAATAGAAAAATTAATGACTAAGTATTCTCCTGGTTGAATTTCCTGATCTTGCCAAGTCAGTTTTGTACAACTGCAATCGGCTCCTAAACTCTCCACCTCCCACGACTGGTTACCGGTGTTTTTTAAGAAAATCTTTTTTTCAATTTTATCGCCGCTAACTTCTCCAAGTTCCACTACAATTTTTTTAAAATTATCATGGTAAGGGATTTCCTTTTTTTCTTTCGGAATGAGTTTTACCGAAACTACTTCTATTCTTCTTTCCATCGCGGCAAACGGACTGTAAATGGAATTTCTTACATCATTATAATCATCGCTTACGTCGTTTTTAGATTTGTATTCGCCATTGGGTTCTTTTGTAATGCTAAGTTTAGCGCCATTTGCAGCCGTTGCGTTTAAGTAAGGAAGATAAGCTCCTTTTTCATATTCTTTCAAATAATTGATGAAAGAAGAAATTCTGCGCAATGAAAGATTGACGTTATAATCAGATTTTGTCAGCGGACTTGCAAAACCTTTTATTACTATTTCGGCAGAATAACCTTTATCTAAATATTGCAATAATTCTTTTGAAAACTTTTGCAAATTATTCATTCCCTCATCTACATAGTCTTCAAAAAAATGATGAATATCCTCCAAAGCCATTTCTTTGTCTTCACCTTTTAAATCGGCAGGATATAATTTTTCGTAATCGGGCAACAGTTTCTTGTATTGAATATAAGTACTGGCATAATTCAAATGCGTTAAAGTATCCCGCGTTCGCGGATTTGGTTCATCATTGTGAAAATACAAAACCAGTGAAACGTCCACATAATCCTCCTCCACCTTGAAAGGTAAAGTATCTTCTGGCGGAACAATTTTTTTCTCCTGTATTTTTTCAAAGCGATACAAATCTGCACAACATACTGCATCTGAATCATCGGAAAGTGTTCCTATTCTGGTTGAACTTAAAAATCCGTTGCCTGAAGTATCTATTGAAAAACCCTGATCATTTCTACTTGAATTTAAAGGAATGCCAATATTTACAGGATCTGCAAGAGATTTAAAATCCCCTTTGCTTTTAAAAATATCTTGTCCGCCCAATCCCGGATGCCAATCGGAACTGAAATACAAAGTAGTATCATTCAAATTATAAAACGGAGTAATTTCATTTCCCGGAGAATTTATTTTTGTCCCGATATTTTTTGGAGTACTGTATTTTCCCTTACTGAATTCCGAATACCAAATATCCATTCCACCTTTGCCGCCGGCACGATTGGAAGAAAACAACAAAATTTCTTTATTGGAAAAATTCACTAAAAAAGGATGTGTAGTAGTGGAATCCGTCAAATTTATTTCATCGGGTAAAAAAGCTGCCTGACTCCAACCTGAATCCGTTAGATAAGAGACCACCAATTTGCAGGATTTTAAATTAGCACATCGACTGTAAATAAATTTTGTTTTTGCAGTATTAAAAGTTCCGTTGGCAGAACTCTCCTGATCCACATTTATTTTTTTCACCATTGTATCTTCATTCCACCAGCCTGATTTACCTCTCGCTGCATAAATTTTAACCTTGTATTCTTTTTCCTTATTTTGTCTCAAAGCCGAATAATACAATACAGAATCATTGAAAAGCACAGCAGAAAATTCAGCATCGGGAGAATTTAATCCGGAAAGATTAAAAACGATATATTTCAAGGTATCTTTAAGCAAACGGGGAAGTACTTTACTGTTTTTTACTTCCTGCATGGCACTTTGATAAATGAAAGTAGATTTTGTTTTTGCCTCTTTTACAAACCTGGAGAATTGCTGCGCACTCAAATCATAATTTTCCTGATATTTATTAATCATCGCCATCCAGTACAACGCATCTATCAACTCAGCTTTTTGTGGTGAAGCGTAAGCTTTTTCAAAAAGAGGATATGCCTTTTTGTAGGCATTATAATTCAAATAACACTCTGCTAATTTATAAGTGATGGCAATATCAGCAGTATCCAGATCGTGTAATTTTTGATAATAAAAAGCTGCGCCGTAAAAATCACCATCGGCAACCGCCTCTTCCGCATATTTAGTGTATTGTTTTTTTTGTGCAAAAGCAGAAGTAAAGAAAATAAAAAACAGCACAAAGCTAATTGTGAACCTGAAACTTTGAAATTTAAAACCCTTCATCATAAATACTTCGGACAAATTTTAAATTTTGGTCTGACAGGAAGTTTTTTCCAAATATAAATCACCGATACCTCCAGTCCGCCCTGATATTGAGAAGCAGGCAACAGATTCGATAAATTAATGTCGTAACTCATCCCGAAAGTCCAATTGTTATACATCAATCCTGCAAACAAGTTTCCTGCGTCACTGGTTCTTCCCCATACACCGGTCAACAATTTCCATTGATTGAAAGGCTCATCAATAAAATCATATTTCACCATGGCGCCAATTAAATATTCGGAATATTGTCCCTGGAAACTCATCAATATTTTTGGTAAAACCGACCATTTGGCAGCTACTCTGTATTCTGCGCCCAATTCAAAATTATAGCGACGATCCAAACGAACGTTGACATTGTTATAAAATGATTCATTGGGTTGTGTAATATTGTAAACACTGGCACCTAAAAACAAATTCGTTTTTTCATTTACAATAAAATTCCATTTCAATCCGGCATTTAAATTAAAATAATTAGTGCTTAATTTATTGTAAGTTTCATTAGACGCAATGCTGGGGTCATAATAAAATCCATTGAACTGATTATCGTATTTCAAATCCTGCGTGCTAAATTGCTTATTGCTCATTCCCGCCTGCATTCCAGCAACAATATTATTTCTTGAATCCAGATTGATTTTATAAGACGCACCTAAATTAAAAATGGTAGTTGTGAAATGTGAATCTCCTGTATTATCATTTTGGAAACTCAACATCGTACCTAGTCCTTTTACTTTTAAGAAATCATGAGCGTCAAAAGATCCCGCAAATGTTTGATAGGGAATAGTAACCGAAGACCACTGCCGGCGCTCATTTCCAACAAAACGGTAATCACCGTCGAAATCACCGATGTGTGCCGGATTGTAATTGGCAGATGCAAAGAAAAATTGTGAATAATGCATGTCCTGGGCGAACAAAGCCGATGTAACAATAAAAAAGATGATTACTAATTTAAACCTCATCGCATCACGGTTATATTGCCTTTATGAAAATATTCCTTGCCATCACCGCATTTCACCGTTAAGTAATAAACAAATACTGCAGGCTCTCCGCTTTCTGTTTTGTATTCGCCATTCCATCCTACACTTTGATCTTTTGTTGCAAATACCATTTCACCCCATCTGTCGTAAATGGTGAAATACATTTCGCTGATATTATTTCCACGAACATACATTACATCATTTTTTCCATCGCCGTTCGGCGTAAAAATATTGGGAATATAAATGTCGTTTTTTCCACAGGTTGGTTCGTAAACATACACTGTTACGCCTGTTGTGAAACTACACGACAAAGCAGCAGGGTCGCTTAATGCAACCTGATACGATGTGGTATTCGCCGGAGTAGCAATAGGATTTTGTTTGGATGCATCATCTAAAGTTTCGAAAGGTGACCACAAATATTTATTCCCATTCGGAAGAACATGCAAAACAGTAGAAGCTCCCAACAACAAGGTGTCTTTATCTGCCCAGGCTTTTAAAGCCGAAGGAGATAAATCTGAAATATAAATCTCCGTAGAATCTTTTGCTGAACAACCTGCCGAATCGGTCAACTGAGCATAAATTATCAGATTTCCAGGAGCATTTTTCAATTGTATTGTTTGCGAGTTAAAACCACTGGTGATATCAGCAGTATCCATCCAAGCTATTTTAATATTTGAATTCCATTGGGGAGAATTTACTTTTAATGTCAATGGATCATTCTGACAAAACGATTGCTGTGCGGGCAAATCCGCTTGAATAATATCTTTAACAATAACGATACTATCTTTCAAAAAACAGCCGGTGGAATCCATCTCACGAACGTAAAATTTATTTACTCCATCCACTATTGGCAAAGAAACTGCTGAAGTGGAAAGATCGTGATTTAAAGTGTCGTTAAATGTTGAATGGTGTGACCAGATAAATTGTGTGCCTTTTCCTTTTAATACTTTTACGGAACCGTTGCTTACAGCAATTGCGGAATTACAATAAGCAGTATCTCCTTTAGCCTCGATGTCAATTACAGGAACTAAAAAAGATTCAATCAAAGTATCCATACAAACTCCGCTAACATTGATGAATAAAGTATAATCAATACTTGTAAGTGGTGACGCCGAAGGATTGGAAACCGTTGAATCACTCAGCCATTCTCCAGGCGACCAATTGTAAATATTCCCATTTCCGCTGTAAGAAGAATATCCTATTTGAAAATTAATGCCCGGGCACAATCCATGATTTCTTTGCAGCTCAGGTTGCGATTTGTAAATTCTTAAAGTATCTGTATACCTGCAGCCAAGGCTATCTTTAATGTTTAAATAGAAAACAGTTTTTCCATTATTCGCTTTGTAAATAAAAACGGAATCTGAAATATCGGCATTCAGAGTATCATTAAATAAGCCGGTAGATGACCATACATAAGAAGAGATTTTACCTTTTAAAGTATTGACCGAAATTGAAATACTGGAATCTTTTTGATTACAAAAAGTAGAATCCGGAATTTTAAAATCGAGAATCGGGACAATGATTTTCTGACTAAAAGTATCCGCACATACTCCGTTGCTGACGATCAATTGGAATTGTTTTGTGCCACTGGCAATTGCTGTCGGATTTGAAATAGTACTATCAGAAACAGCACTTCCCGGAATCCAGTGATAAGTATCCTTGGGATCAGCCAAAGGAGAAATTCCAATTTGAATATTAACTCCCTTACAAGTCAGAGTATCTTTTAAAACAGCAGATGGTGTTTCATAAACAGTAATTTTTTTGATGATGGTATCTGTAAGATTACAGGCGGTTGAATCATTCAAAACCAACATCACATTGTAAGTTCCCAAAGCGCTGTAAGTGTGTGTCGGCTGAAAAACAGTGGAAGTATCTCCATCTCCAAAACTCCAATAAAAACTGGTATTTCCTTGTAATGTACTTATATTGCTGAATTTAAAATGACTACCTGCACAAGGACTTATTGCTTTAAAATTTGCCACAACAGTGGGCAATGAAAAATCCATTTTAAAAACCGCATTGTTGCAATTGGTAGAATTATCAGTACGGGAAACCGCATTTGCCGTTGTTGGAAAGTCACTATTCCCGCCGCAACCGGCACATACCGATTGATAAAAAATACCTTTTTTATCAAAGCGATTGGTTCCTCCATGCACGTGCTCATGACTGGTAGCTCCTCCAAAAAAACTTCCATAAGAAATAGCAGAGGCATCATTGGCCAACACCATTAAATAGAAGTCATTGCCATCAGAAGTTTTTTGAAGAGCATCAGGAGTTGTAGCCATACCAAGTGTTCCCTGGTTAACATTAGGCGACGGGAAATAATGATCATTCAAAGCCCCCCAGCCAGTTACGTAAACCCTATTGCACAAATCCACCAAAAGCGCAGTAGGACTTATATTTACAACACCTGTTCCGGATCCGAATTTTGTTGACCATACATACCCCGATAAATCATTTTTCAATTTGCTGATAAAGTTCCCGCTTTTCAGCGAATAATATTTAGCATTTTTAATCAATGAACTGTCGGTACTGGAGGTTTGTCCATATATATATATATTTTGCTGTTTGTCCATTCTTACTATAAAAGACTGGTCGTACTGCGGAGTTCCGAAATAAGTTAAAGCGTTTAATGATTTTCCGTCATTACTGATTTTTGCTACAAAACCATCTACATTCCCCTGGCGTGTCGTATGAATTGCACCAGGTGAAGCAGCAAGATTAGTTGATGTTGTGCCTCCGGTAATTACTAAATTCTCGTTATTGTCTAAAGTCATTGAATTGACTACATCATCATTGTTCCCTCCAATATATGACGCCCAAAATAAAGTGGATAAATCACCACTGAATTTTGCTACCAGGCCCTCCTGAGCACCTTTCAATGTTGGTTGAAAACTTCCTGAAACTCCCGGAATATCTGAACTGAAAGTAGAAGAAGCAATATAAATATTATCCTCCTTATCCAAATATACTTCGCCTCGCATTTGATCACTATAATTATATGCCAAATCACCGTTTACTCCATCAAAACCGCTCCCTCCGAAATAAGTTGAACTCAATAACTGGGTTCCGTCTGCACTTAATTTTGAAATTACAATATCAGAAGCATAAATATAACCAACACTATAAGGCAATATTACATTGGCTACTGTAAGGCTGGCAATATTTTTATTATATGCAGATGACGATGTAGGATAATCCTGGGAATCGGTTGTTCCATAAATCACTAACTCTCCTTTGCTGTTTACAATTAAACTGTGCGGCTCATCAGAAGCAGAGCCACCGATATAAGTAGAGTAAATTCTTTTGCTTCCCGAGGTATCATATTTTGTTATGGCAATATCAGGAATTATGTATTGCTGAAAACCAAGATTTTTTGTTGAATCCGTGCTATTAAAACTTACATCATAAGCTCCAATTGTTGTTGGATATCCAATTCCAAATACATCACCTCCTGCATACAAAAAACCCTCATCATCATACGTTGCCGTAAATCCATAATTATTGGAATACGAACCCGAATAAGTAGAAAAAATCAAAGCAGGATCAATCACCAAATCATATTTTTTGTTGTAATGCCCTTTAATTTTGAAAGACAGCCTATTTCCATCCAGATAAAATTCACAGGGAATTATAATTTTTCTGTCTTCTATGATTTGATAAGCATAAGGTTTTTGCTCCATCATTTCAGTAAAAGAAAGTTGGGTTTTTAAATTTCCTTTTTCATCAATAAAAATCGTATCTGCTCCCGTATATTGCATTTTAATATTGGACACATCGGCGCCGGGATGCAACACAAAATCATATTTCAAATTGGAATTCCGACTGTAATAAACAAAATCAATATCTTTGTAAATCCCTTTGTAGACAAGCTTTTCACACGACGAAAGATTAGATGCCCACTTCGATGCATCATTGCCTAAAAAATAATTTATTTTTTCTTCTGAAGGATTGAATCCTTTTTTTATTGAATTGCTGTCAGCACCTAAAAAGCTTACACAAAAAGAATGAAAGCGGAATTTGGAATTTGTGGAATCCTGTTGCGCATGACTCTGTGTTTTTTCTAAATCAGAAGGATGCAAAAGGTTATAGGTAATTTGAGTTTTTTCAAAAAAAACTGCTCCCCCGGGAATCTCCGACTTAAACTCAATATTATTCTCCCACTGTCCCTTATTCTGAATAATTTGAGCAGAAGCTTCTATTCCTATAAACGATATAAAAAATAGTAACCATGATCGCATGGCTAAATTTAATTAAAATTGTTATTGGTGTGAATATTAATTATCCATCTGTAATTATTTGTAACCATCTATTACTTAATATTGTTTTAGTATCGTGAAAATGCAGCTAAAATATCCATTAATGCTTGTTTGCCTTTGGGCTGCTTCGCTGCTGCATTCACAAAGTTTCATCATGACCAACGGCAATGCCAGTACCTGTGCTGGAAACTTTTACGATTCGGGCGGTGCTTCAGGAGTAGGGTATTCCATTAATGAAAATAAAACATATACAATTTGTTCTGATGGCAGCAGCGGCGCAGCAATAAAAATTAATTTCACCGCTTTTCAGCTGGATGATAAAGATACTGTTACGGTATATGACGGAAATTCCAATGCTGTACCAGTTCTGGGGAAGTTCACTAAAGATGATTTAGTGGGATTAACTCTTACTGCTTCTACTTTCAACACTTCCGGATGTTTAACTTTTCATTTTACAAGTGACAATGCAGTGAATGGATTTTGGAATGGCACTGTATCCTGCGGTAATAAATGTGTTTTTCCTGCTGCCAAAATCACGAGTGCAAACAACAGTATTGATGCTGATAACATCATTAAAATTTGTCCGGGAAATAACATCACGCTAGACGCAAGCACTTCTACTGCCGGTGCAGGAACGATTTCTCAATATCAATGGTTCACTAAAAAAGACACCACAACCGGTCCGAATTATTCCGCTTCTTTTCCCTCTCCGTCGGGACTAAATATTGAATTACGGGTAACAAATTCTTCCGGTTGTTCCAACATTTTCAAAGAAGAGGTACAAGTTTGGGTAAGCACTCCTCCTGCATTCACAGGAACTACAGGAGATACAAAATCATGTTTAAACCAACAAGCTTGTTTCAGCGGAAAAGTAGAAGGTATTGCTTACAAAGAAGTTGTTCCCACTTACAACAGCGGGACTTTAAAACTACCTGATTCCGTTGGCTTTTGTTTTACTTCCAATTTGAATTTTCATAATTTCATTCCCGGACAAAACCTGAGCAGCGTTCAAAACATAAAAAGTATATGTGTTAATATTGAACACTCCTACGTAGATGATTTAATCATTAAAATAACTTGTCCAAACGGCAAATCAACCATTTTATTCAACCGGGGCAACGGCGGCAATTGGTTGGGCGTACCAAATGTAAATGACAAGCTTCCGGGTACATGCGGACAATATTGCTGGGCGCCGAACGCAGCACCGGTTCAATTGCAAAATGCTTTGCTTTATAACGGAAAACCCCGAACCATTCCTTACGGCACTTATCAAAGTGTTCAGCCTTTTTCAAATTTAATCGGCTGTCCTTTAAATGGCGATTGGTCTTTTTCAGTTTGTGATATGCAACCACAAAACAGTGGATTTTTATGCGACTGGAACATTGCTTTCGATCCTATTTTATCGGCTCCGGGTATTTCGTTCACTCCTACATTTAATTACGCTTCCAATGATTCTACTGCCTGGGTTGCGGATCCAACCATCACCTATCAATCTGCCAATGGTGATTCCATTTGCGCTATACCAACCGTTAGCGGAAATAAAAGCTATACTTATAAAGCCATTAATGATTTCGGTTGCGCTTATGACACTACATTATCAGTAAAAGTTTATGGTTTTCCTTCTTCCGATTTGCCCGATACCTTACAAGTGTGCTCCTCTATTTTACAAGCTCCTATTAAAGCCGATATTACTCCAAATGCCGAAGGAAGCTACATTTTCTTATGGAAACCGGGAATTGGTTTAAGCGATTCTACCATCGCCAATCCGTATTTAAATATTGCTGCTGCCCAGGCATCTTATATCCTGCAAATTCACGACAATGCTTCACCCGCCTGCATTACCAGCGATACACTGTATATTAAAAAAATCCCGGTTCCTATTGCAGCATTTACTGTTAATGCAGATACAGGATGTGTCCCGCTGACCATTAAAATGAAAGACATCACCAATCCGAAACCAAGCATTTTTCAATGGGATTTTGGTGACGGCAGTCCTGTAATAAATTCAACTATTGACTCTGCCTCCCACATTTATTCTGCCTGGGGAATTGATACCATTAAACATGTAATAGCAACCTTTGACGGATGCACAGATACTGCCCGCAAAACAATTGATGCAGTTGCCAAGCCATTAGTAATCTTTCATGTATCACCTTCTTATTCCTATGTTGACGAACCTTATTTTTGTTTTCAAAATGCAACGGAAATGGGCGGAAATCAGTGGATTTGGACTTTTGGAAATGAAGGTTCTTCTAATAAGGAAAGTGATTGTTTTATGTTTTCCGACAGTGTGAAATGCCACCTGATTTCCCTGGTTTCTATCAATTCTGCCGGTTGTACAGATACACTTAAAAGTTCGGTATGCGTTAGAAATACCCGTCAGAAAATATTCGCACCAAATGCTTTTACTCCTAACAATGACAACACCAACGACAATTTTACTTTAGTAAGTCAGGGCATTTCCAGCAACGGATATTTACTAAGTATTTTCGACAAATGGGGAAATAAAATTTATGAAACGAATACACCCAACACCTCCTGGGATGGCAATACAAAATCCTCCCAGGCACCTATGGATGTTTACGTTTACAAACTGCAGTATAAAGACGAATGGGGAAATTTACAACAGCTCATTGGAAGTGTTACCTTGATAAGATAAAATCGTACTCTACGTCATTGTGAAAACTTTTGTACTCAGAAATTTTCGCAATGACGTAAGGTTAAAGTAGTATATAATTATCTTTGAATCTTTATTTCTAGCATGACAAATAATTCTCTTCGCATCGTTTTTATGGGAACTCCTGATTTTGCAGTTCCTTCCTTACAAATTTTAATTGAAAACAATTATGAGGTAGTTGGCGTAATCACCGCTCCCGACAAGCCCGCCGGAAGAGGGCATAAAATACAACTGTCTCCGGTAAAAAAATATGCGCTCGAAAAAGGACTGACTATTTTACAACCCACTAATTTAAAATCCGAAGAATTTATTTCTGAATTGAAAGCATTGAATGCAAACCTGCAAATAGTAGTCGCTTTCCGAATGCTTCCCGAAGTAATTTGGAAAATGCCTGCATTGGGTACTTTCAATTTACATGGATCTTTATTGCCGCAATACAGAGGTGCTGCACCAATCAATTGGGCAGTGATTAACGGAGACGCAGAAAGTGGTGTCACTACCTTTTTCATCAATGAAAATATTGATACCGGAAAAATTATTTTACAGGAAAAAATAAAAATCTCACCAAGCACTACAGCCGGAGAACTCCACGATCAGCTCATGGAGCTTGGAAAAAAATTAGTACTGGATACTGTATACAGAATACAAACCAATAATTTATCTCTGCTCAATCAAAAAGATTTATTGATCAAAGAATTAAAACCAGCTCCCAAAATTTTCAAACAAGATTGCAAAATAGATTGGACAAAAAACAAGGAAGCCATTTATAATTTAATCAGAGGTCTTTCACCTTATCCCACTGCGTGGACTACCATTGCAAAAGATGGTGAAGAAATATTAATGAAAATATTTTCTGCAGAGATCAGCGACAAACATTTAGCTCCCGGCACTCTTGAAAGTGATAATAAAACACACCTATATATAGGATGTAATAATGGCGCATTAAAAATTATTCACTTGCAGCTAGCCGGCAAAAACAGGATGAATACGGAAGACCTCCTCAAAGGATTCAGCACCACTGGCTATCATATAGTATAAACAAATTGAACAAGCCCCCTAATGCTCTTCTCCCGTGATTCCCTTAGAAAAAGGCAGCAAGAACGCCATTTTCAGGATGAGTTATTAACAATAGACCTGTTTTTTCAACATTTCCACGATTTTTCTTGCTGGCTATTTGCATACATTCATTAATCGCATATATTTGACACCGGATAGTCAAATTATTCATTAACCATTAAATTTTTAATAACATGGCAAACAAAGCAGAATTAATCGAAGCAATCGCAGCTGAAGCGAAAATCACTAAAGCTGATGCTAAAAGAGCATTAGATGCTTTTGTAACTACAACTACTAAAGCTTTGAAAAAAGGTGAAAGAGTTGCTTTAGTTGGATTCGGATCTTTCGCAGTATCTAAAAGAGCTGCAAGAAAAGGAAGAAACCCACAAACTGGTAAAGAAATTAAAATCGCTGCTAAAAAAGTGGTTAAATTCAAAGCTGGTGCTGAACTTTCAGGTGTAGTTAACAAGTAATTGTTTTCGATACAAGAAATTGAAAAGCTGCCTTCGGGCAGCTTTTCTTGTTTTAAATATTATTTGAAATTCTTAAAAATCTCCAGCGCCGCATTGTAGGCATCCATCTTTCCAAGCTCAACCTCTTTAGTGTATTTTGCAATTGCATCGCTTACGTTAGAGTTATGATAAAAAGAGTCTCTCAATAAACTATCCAGGTAATATTGAAGACGATTTACCTTTTGCAATTTTCTATTCTCCCTTAGCCAAGCACTTTTTTCAATTCTGTTTTGAAGTCCGGAAATACTTTCCCATAATTCTTTTATTCCATTACCATCCTGGGCTGAACACAGGAGCACTTCTCTTTTCTCTCCTTCTACGGGACCCGGCATGATTTGCAGCACCGTATCCAACAACATTTTTGTTTTTTTTGCCGACGGTAAATTTTCTCCTTCGGATTTATTGATGGCCACGATATGCACCTCTTCCATGATTCCACGCTTTATGCCTTGCAAATCATCACCTGAATTGGGCAAAAGCAAAAACACAATGATATCCACCAATTGCGAAACTTCAGTTTCCGATTGCCCAACGCCAACGGTCTCTACAAACACCACATCAAATCCAGCTTCTTCTGCAAGTACAATAGCATCCGACAAGCCGGAAGTAACACCTCCCAATTCTTTGCGGGAGGGTATCGGACGGATATAAGCAGAATCGTTAAGTACCAGTTTTTCCATTCTCGTTTTATCACCCAAAATACTTCCGCCTGAACGGCCCGAACTTGGATCAACTGCCAAAACCGCTACTTTTTTATTTTTTTCCCGGATGAGATAATTGCCCAATTGATCAATGAAAGTACTTTTTCCAACGCCTGGAACACCAGTGATACCAATGCGTATGCTCTTGCCTTCGTGATTGCATTGCTGCACAATTTCCCGTACCACCTGACGATCTTCCGGCCTTGTACTTTCTGTTAATGTGATTGCTTTAGCGAGTGCTTGCTTGCTTCCTTTTTGTAATTCGCTCAACAAATCGGGACGTTGAGAAATTCTACCCGATTCTTTATTCCTGAAATCCGGATTGAAAGAAGATATATCCACTTAAAAAGTTTTTCGCAACTCCGATTTCAGCACATCAATGGCTTTCTGCGTCCAGTCCTGATCCTGGGCAGCAGTGATAGTTAAAACCTCTCTTGCCAAATCAATAGAAGTTGCTCCGTCAGGTAATTTCGACATACCCAAACTCACTGCTTTCATGCTTTCATCTTTTGCTTTTTTTACAAATTCCCAGGCATTTTTAGATACATATAGTTGTTGTGTGATGTTGTGCTCAAATTCGGTTTTAATATTATTGATCAATTCCGTTTGCAGCAAACGGGCACTCATTCCCGGCTTATGCACTCTGGAAATAATTGACGACATCTGCATTCTTTCCAAAAACAAAATCAATCTTTCGTGCGCCTGCAAAATAATTGGGGTGGAATACTTCAGATTTTCTTTTTTTACTTCCATCAAATGCCGGTTTTGTTCGTTTTGAAGCAATCGGTGCACCAACAAATAAGCAATCACTCCAACTACCACGGATGGTACGACATACATCAACATTTGCGCAAATTCTTCCATAGCTTTTTATTTAACGATTCAAATTTCCTAATTTCTGATTATAATACCAATATCATCAAAAGTAACTTTTGCAGCGGAATTTTTTTTTCCTATATTGATAACCCCAAACCACAACACTATGCTATTAATACTTGAACGACTCTATAAATCCATTATTGAAGAACGTAAAATATTATTCATTCTTCCCTTGCTCTTAATTGCTTATTTAATACTTTTCTATCATTTGAATTAATTCATTTGTGAAAGTGTAATTAAGGCTTGATAGATGTAAGCATCCTGCAACAAGGATTTATGAAAATTCTCCAGTCTTGCTTTTTTCGATTTATCCGTTTTAATTCCTTCTTCTTCATCGTGGAGAAAACTTGCTTTAACGCCGTTGGTTCTTTTGGACACCGCGCTTAATGCATCACTGCTGGCTTCCAGTGCTTTTGATTCATGCTCGTAATCTGCAAACAACAAACTTTGCACAGTGTTTTTTTCTTCCTTTTCCATCAGTACCAAATGGGCATTCAATTGTTTAAAAAATGCCGTTGTATCTGTGCGTTGTTTCACCGAAGTTTCCAACATTTTATAATTGGGTTCGGGTTTAAAATCCTGATATACTGCCGGACGGATTTTAGTCCAATGCATAGCGAAATCTTCTTCTTTCTCGCCCGATTTCATACTTGAATAAACATCAGGAAGAATAATATCCGGAACAACACCTTTCAATTGAGTGGCTCCCCCGTTGATTCTGAAAAATTTCGACATGGTTAATTTAACCGATCCTAAACTTCTATAAGAATTGTATTCACTATTGCCCGGCATAAATTCATCCAGTTCAAAAAACCTTTGTACACTGCCTTTTCCAAAGGTTGAAGCGGTTCCCATAATTACACCGCGATGATAATCCTGAATAGCTGCCGCAAAAATTTCAGAGGCACTAGCGCTAAATCCATTTACCAAAACAATCAAAGGTTTTGTATCTCGGATACGTGGATCGGGATCGTTGTAAGCCTGACTTTCACCACTTTTATCATCCACGATCACAACCGGCCCGGCTTCAATAAACAAACCAACCATTTTAATACAATCCTGCAACGAGCCTCCTCCGTTATTGCGTAAATCGATAATAGTTCCTTTGGTATTTTCTTTAGATAACCTGAGCACTTCAATCAATAAATCGTCGGAACAATTTCTTCCGCCTGCACCCGAAAAATCAGCATAAAACTGCGGAATATCAATATATCCGTAACGATTGTCATCGCCAGTCCTTTGTAAAATTGCCGACTTGGCATAGGTTTCTTCTATGATCACCACATCTCTGACAATTTTTATATTGCGTGTAGTTCCGTCAATTTTTTTCACCGTCAACCGAACCTCCGTTCCTTTCGGTCCGCGAATCATGCTTACCACTTTATCCAAACGCATATCCACCACATCCACTGGCTTGCCGTCGGCTTGGGCAACTTCTAAAATCAAATCACCTGCTTCCAGTTCACCTTGTAATGAAGAAGCACTTCCTGGAATAATTTCATTCACTTTCACATAACCATCTTTTATAGATAAGGTAGCGCCAATGCCTTCCAGGCGACCGGTCATTGAAATATCAAAATCCTGTTTTGCCCGTGGTGCGAAGTACGAAGTATGCGGATCATAAACGCTCAACAAAGCATTTACGTAAGTAGAAAAACGCTCCACCCTATCTACTTGTTCAATATTTTTGCTCCACTCGTCGTAGCTTTTTAAAACTTTTTCGCGCGCTTCTTTTTCCAATTCTTCATCGGTTTTTTTTGTTTTAACACTATCGGAAAGCTGGGCTTCTTTTAAATTGTAAAACCTCGATAAAACCTGCAATTTCAATAACTTTCTCCAAAGTTCTTTTCTTTCTGCTTCGGTTTTCGGAAAATCCCTTTTATCGGCATCATTTTCAACCGATTCTTTCACCGAAAAATTAATTGGTTTAGCTAGAATCTCCTTATAATAAGGTTGTATTTCCTGTTCTCTTTTTTGAATGAGGGCTAACGATTCCTCAAATAAATCAAGGGTTTCCGCATTATTAATTTCATCATCAATTTTTTTCTCGTATTTTTTTAATTGCTGCACATCCGGTAAAAGCAAAATTCTTTTGTTGTAATCTAGGGCTTTGATGTATTGCTTGAAAGCTTTTTCAGAATAGCTATCGTCAATTTTCAAATCCAAATAATGGTATTTTTCTGTTACCTGGAAAACATAACCAATCACTACCTGCTCTTTGGTAAGTTTATCATTAGCATGGGGTTTTAGCGTATAAAAACCAACTATTCCCAAAAACACAACCAATGCCAGAATGCCTATTTTTAATTTCATAACGATTTTCATTCAGGTAAATTAATTATTATTCCCCGAAGATAGAGAGTTGAAAATAAATTTTAACAGATTATGTGCTTATTCTCCTGATTTTTTAAAATTTCCCTTTCACGAGTTCAATTACGGTGATCTCCGGCATAATACCCACTCTGCCCGGAAAACCTAAGAAACCGAAGCCTCTATTCACGTAAATATATTTACCATTCTGTTGATAAGCACCTGCCCACTGACGGTAAATGTATTTTATAGGACTCCATTTAAAACCAAACAATTCAAAACCGAATTGCATGCCATGCGTGTGCCCGGACAAGGTTAACTGAATGTTGCTTTTATGCTCCAGCACCTGCGCCTGCCAATGCGAAGGATCGTGCGACAACAATATTTTAAATTCATCATTTGACGTTCCTTCCAATGCTTTATTCAAATCACCATGTTTGACAAAGCCACGCTTTCCCCAGTTTTCAACTCCTATTAAAGAAATGGATTGTCCGTTTTTTTCCAATTTTACATTTTCATTGAGCAATAATTTAAATCCGATTTCACGGTGTACTTCTTTTAAGCGTTGTAAATTATTTGCTTTAGCCTCGGCACTTTCCCATGGAATATAATCGCCGTAATCATGATTTCCCAAAATAGAAAACTTACCCATTGGAGCGCTCAGCTTAGCGAAAGTAGAAATCCACTCATTCATTTCATCGGCACGATTGTTTACCAAATCACCGGTAAAAAATATGACATCACTTTTTTGCTCGTTGGCCAATTGAATTCCTCTTTCCACAGCTTCTTTATTATCAAAGCTTCCCGAATGAATGTCTGACAATTGCGTTATTTTAAATCCGTTAAAAGCATCGGGTAAATTATCAAAACTCAATTTTATTTTTTGCACTTTGTATGCGTATTTCCCTTTCCACACGCCATAAATAATCCCGATGACAGGAATCAAAGTCAGCAACAAAACAAACCTGCTCCACAAAATATTCCTCGTAATTAAAAACGAATCTCTTTCACTGTTATCAATGAAACTGTAAATAACACGAAAAATATCTTCTGCAATTAAAAACAGGGAGATGAATAATTTCGGAATGATGGAAAGCATTACTAAAGCCATCAGCCAATTCATTTTTTTATTGGGACCTTTGGCAAATTTTCCTTTTGCCACCATATAGAAAATGATGCCTAACAATACAATATCAATAAGCCAATAAGCTACGTGAATACTATTTATCCAAACATCGGGTAAACCAATGCTGGCCGTTTTTACCGCATCAAATGCAAAAAGATCGAATAAAAACCAAAGGATTAAAACAACAAAAATTCTTCTCATGTGGCTAATGTATTAACCGCTACTTTAAATTCATAGAAAAAATAGGTGGAATGACTTTGGCAGGCGGTGGAAAATCAATTCCTATTGACAATGCACCATATTTTTCTATGATCAATGAATTTAATATCTTGGCTACTTGCCAATCCATCACAAAATATGTTTGTAGTAGCCGATATGGGATCAACAAAAACCGACTGGAGTTTTGTTGATCGGGATAAAAAAGTAACCTTGATTAAAACCCAGGGGTTTAATCCTTTCTTCTACAGCACTGAAGACATCAAGCTTTTATTGGAACCTGAATTCAGCAATAAAAATATAGCGTGGGATAAAATCAGCGATGTGTATTTTTATGGATCGGGTTGCTCGGCCGGAGAGAAATGTGATATCGTAAAAAATGCTTTGACTCCGTTTTTTCCAAAGGCCAATATTTTTGTTACGCATGATTTACTGGGATCGGCGCGCGCATTGTGCGGACGCGAAAAAGGTGTAGCCTGTATTCTTGGAACAGGTGCCAACACATGCCTGTACGACGGCGAAAAAATTATTGCCAATGTTACTTCTGCCGGATTTTTATTGGGCGACGAAGGCAGCGGTGCCGACTTGGGCAGAGAATTAATTAAATATTATTTGTACAAAGAGTTGCCAAAAGACCTGGAACAAACTTTTGAAAATGAATATAAAATCACCCGCCAGAGTTTAGTTGGCGAAGTGTACAGCACCAAACATCCAAACGCTTATTGCGCCACGTATTCAAAGTTTTTGGCGAAGTACAAGGAAAATCCGGTGGTGCAAAAACTGATTGAAGAACGCTTTGATGAATTTTTCAAACGTCATGTTTCAAAGTATGAAAACTATCAGAAACTACCGATTCATTTCATCGGATCCGTCGCTTTTTATTTTTCTGATCATTTGAAAAATGTGGCAAAAAAATACAACACTCAGGTAGGTATCATCCTTCAAACTCCTATGGAGAAACTAATTGATTTTCATTATGGCTTTTGATTTCCACAAAAATAAAGACGAATATTATTTACAGCAAAAAGACAATGCTGCCGAATTCATTCATCCTTTCGTTGACCAATTCGTAAAAATTGATTCCTCATTAAAAGTACTGGAAATAGGCTGTGCAGAAGGTGGTGTACTTTGCTCCTTTTTAGAAAAAGGTGCTCAGGGAGTGGGCATTGAATTATTGCAAAGCCGACTGGACTTGGCCAACATTGATCCGCAAAAAGATTTGCCCTTTTTATTTGATCTCATTATTTTGAAAGATGTGATTGAACACATTCCCAACCAGGAAAAAGTAATGGCTGCAC
>Ga0206974_1088_pt2 | contig 20370 bp, 7 predicted proteins | sample Alteio_BWOrgHeat_84_FD_152920 | JGI IMG/M metagenome (GOLD analysis project Ga0206974, IMG submission 152920) | Enriched cells from forest soil in Barre Woods Harvard Forest LTER site, Petersham, Massachusetts, United States -... | ecosystem: Environmental > Terrestrial > Soil > Temperate forest > O... | reverse complement strand
AATAAAACCGGTCGTTATGAATTAATATTCCGAAACCAACATTTGGTTTAATTCCACTATTCAGATTCTGGCTGAACATTGGATCTCCCTGCTGATCTGTGTAAAGGTCTGTTAAATTTATATAGGTATCTGTTGCACTCAGTCGTGTTCCAACGGTTGTAGTCCAATGCTCCGAAACTTTTAAATGATAAGCAATATCCATATTCAGAGTATGCGATTTTACCGGACCGATCTCATCATACACATACGAACCTCCAATACCAAGTTTGTTAACCGGCATTCCTCCAAATGAAAGAGACGTTGTTTTAGGAGCACCATTTAAATTGACCCATTGATATCTTCCTGTAACGCCAAGTGTTGTGTTGCCATCTGCTGCCACCTGAGCAGGGTTAAGAATAACTGCATTGATCCAGTATTGCGAATACATAGGATCCTGCTGAGCATATGATGATGTTACAAACAGGAGGACTAAAAATATAACCGATATTTTTTTCATATTTATCATTTCGTTATATATACATATCCATTGAAAACAGCCTTCTCAGCACCACCAATTTCGAATAAATAAAAATAGGTACCTGATGGCAATGTGCCGTCCATTACTGTGCCCTGATTTGCTTTTCCTCCCCAATCATTGTTGTAGGATTCTTTTTGGTAAACTACAACTCCCCATCTGTTAATGACCGTAAGTTTATTATCCGGATATTTACTTATGTTTTTAATAACAAAAAGATCATTGATGCCATCTCCGTTTGGAGAGAAGCCTTCAGGTATTTTTAATGCATTATCAGGAGATCTTGTAACATTTATTTTGACCAAAGCAGAATCGCATAAAGATGAATTTCCATTGTCGTATATACGATATATGAATAAGTCACTTCCGACAAAGTCTGTTTGAGGGCTGTAGGTGATCGTTCCATTTGAGTTTAATAGAACACTACCGCTGTGGGGTTGAACAATGACTATCGGATTTGCAAGTGTACCGCCACTATCAATATCATTTGTCCTTACATCGAAAGTTATTTCAGTATTCTCTTCTACAGTAAATGAATCGTTCACTGCACGCAGGATTTTATTTTCATTATTGATGATAAAATAAACAATACCTGTATCACACAATACCTGATATCCAAGATCGCAGACACGATAAACAAAATATGCAGTACCTGTATTTAGTTTTGAAGGAGTGTATGTGAAATAACCGTTGGCTTGTAAGTTCACTGTTCCCGACTGTGTTGTGGTGATTACAATAAAACTGTTCGGATCAATATTATTATCAGGATCACTTACAAGCGTATTTAAATTTCCCGCGAACTGCACATTATTCGTAATATGGTAAGTTGTATCATTTGCCACAGGAGGTCTGTTGGCTGCATCAATGTTTATAAATATATAAGCAGAATCACACAACGAAGGAGTTCCGTTATCGCAAACACGATACCTCATCGTATCAGATCCGGTATAATTTAAAGCAGGTGTATAGGTGATCGTTCCATCTGAATTTGCAATTGCAGTTCCATGATCTGCTGAACGTATAATAACAGGATCATTTAAAGTTCCGTCAACATCATAATCATTTACCCGGGGATTGAATGTTACAGTTGTGTTTCTTTTTGTTGAAACAGTATCGTTGACAGCAACAGGCGGATGATTTACAATGTCTCCATTTATAAATATGAATACAAATGCCGAATCGCAGAGTACCGGTGTTCCATTGTCGCAAACACGATAATACAAAGTATCGGTTCCTGCATAATTTATTGAAGGAGTATATAAAATGTTCCCGTTTGAATTTATGATCGCTGTTCCGTGACTCGGTGAATGGATTATCAACGGAGTGCTTAAAGTTCCATCAATGTCATAATCATTTGTGAGTGGGTTAAATGTTACGGCTGTATTTCTTGTTGTTGAAATGGTGTCATTGACAGCAACAGGCGGATGATTTACAGGATCAACATTTATGAATACAAATGCAGAATCAGACAGCACTGGTTTTCCGTTATCACAAACACGATATCGCAAAGTATCCTGTCCGGTATATCCTGATGAAGGAGTATATGTGATCGTACCATTCGAATTTACAGTTGCAGTTCCGTGATGAGGTGAAGTAATTATGACAGGATTATTTAATGTTCCGTCAATATCATAATCATTTGCAAGTGGATTGAATGTTACTACTATGTCTCTCGGTGTTGAAACAGTATCATTCACTGCAACCGGAGGATAATTCACGGTATCCACTTTTATAAAGACCATTGCGGAATCACATATTACAGGAATACCATTATCACAAACACGATAGCGTATGGTGTCGAAGCCTTTATAATTTGGAGACGGTGTGTACCTGATCGTTCCGTTAGCATTTACGATTGCACTACCATGATTAGGTTGACAGATGATAACAGGTATACTTAATATTCCATCAGGATCCACATCATTCGCTTCAGGATTAAAAGTAAGGATATTATTCTCATCAACATTTACGGTATCGTTATTGACATGAGGAGCAGCATTTATTTTGATAAAAACATAAGCCGAATCGCATGCCACAGGAGTTCCGTTATCACATGCCTTGTACATTATCGTATCGTTGCCATAATAATTACTATTTGGCTGGTACACGATATTTCCAATACTATCAGTTGAGGCAGTTCCGTGCAATGGATTTGCAACTATAACAGGAGAACTCAATATTCCATCAGGATCTGTATCGTTCTTCATTACATTAATTCGCATTAATTTATTCATCGCAATAAATGAAGTATCATTTTTTACTATTGGCCTTATGTTAACATTGAGTATTACTGTATCTGAATAAATTCCTCCGCACGAATTACCAGCATAAATACGGTATCTGGTTTGTCCAAGTCCGGTTGTATTCAAGATGAGAAGTGAGTCGCTTGCATAACCTGTATATAAAGCACCATTATTTATATCAGAGAAAGTTATACCCCCGTTTGTACTTTGTTGCCATTGATAATTTGTTGTTCCCGAAGTTGAAATAGTGAACGTTGCATCATTTCCTGAAATAACCGAAGTGGAAACAGGTTGTAAATTGATTGCAGGAATATTATTTACACGAATCACCACACTATTCATTGCCGTAGATGACGTAACACAACTTGCAGGAATGGATGATGTCATTATTACTTCAACAGTATCGTTATCGGATAAAGCACTTGTGCTAAATGTTGAAGAATTTGTTCCCTCATTTACATTATTTATTTTCCATTGATAGCCGGGTGTGATACCTGAATTGTTTCCGCTTGCAGTAAATACTTTAACAGATCCCGCACAAACAGAAGTTCCATTTGTTGAAATAGAAACCGAAGGAGTAACAATCGAATTACTAAGTTTAATACCATTGCTGTTTGCGAAAATATTTTGCAGGCAAGGTGAAGCATTTGATGTAAGAATTACATAAACGGAATCTCCTGCTTTTGCTGAATCTAAAATATATGTCGAACTGTTTATTCCAACACTGATGCCATTTAATTTCCATTGATACGCTGGTGTAGTTCCTCCGTTAACAGCTGTTGCTGTATAAATAATTGTATCGTTGCTGCACAAAGAAGTTGAACTTGCAGATAAGTTGACAGATGTTATCAATAAAGGATTAACAGTAAGCTTTACATATGATGAATAAGTAATTCCGCAACCATTTGAAATGGCTACTGCATAATTTCCTGAATCAGATAAACTGATACCTGAAATAAAATATGAAGAAGAGTTTGCACCTGAAATAGCAGTGCCATTCTTTTTCCATGCATAAGTATTGATGCCGGTACTTGTAACTGTAAAAGTTGCCGGAGTACCTTCGCATTGAGTGAGTGCAGAAGGTTGTGTAATGATGGAAGGAATGGTGTTTACTATTAATAGTGCAGAATCAGAATTAAGTACACCACAGGATCCGTTAACTACGCAACGATAATAACTGCCGCTTGCAGAAGCATTCATTGAATTTAGTTGTAAAGAATCAGATAGCCTGCCCGCAATATTGTTCCATGTACCTGCTGATTTCAACTGCCACTGGTAAGTAATTGCTGTTCCTGTAGCTGAAACAAAGAATGAAGTGTTACTGCCTGAGCAAATAGTTGATGCAACAGGTTGAGTTCCGATTGCAGTATTTGGTTTCACCCTTAATAAAACGGAATCAGAATGAATTGTACCACAGATTCCATTTACAACGCATCGGTAATAATTACTATCTGCCGAAATACCTGCTGAATTTAAATATAAAGAATCAGAAGTAGCGCCTGCAATATTATTCCATATACCAGCAGATTTTAATTGCCACTGATAATTGAGTAAAGATCCTGAAGCTGCAATATTAAATGAAGCATTGTTACCAGCGCAAACAGAAGAAGCAATGGGTTGAGTTGTGATTGATGGAAGAGTATTTACAGTTAATGAAGAAGAATCGGAAGTAAGCGCACCACATGATCCATTAACTATGCAACGATAATAATTACCATTTGCGGAAGCACTCACTGAAGATAAATATAAAGAATCTGATGATGCACTTGCAATATTATTCCATGTGCCAGCTGATTTTATCTGCCATTGATATGTGAGCAATGATCCTGATGCGGATACTGCGAAAGAAGTAGTATTACCTTCACAAACAGAAGTTGCAACAGGCTGGCCCGAAATCGAAGTAACAGGATTTACGGTTAACAAAACTGAATCTGAAATAAGAATGCCGCAGGTTCCGGTTACTGAGCAACGGTAATAATTTCCATTATTATAATTTGGTATGGCAAATAAATCCAGTGTATCGGATGTTCCACCGGAAGTGTTGTTCCACGTTCCTGAAGATTTCACCTGCCATTGGTAAGAAAGAGAAATTCCGTTTGCGGAAATATTGAATGAAGTATTACTGCCTGCACAAACAGTTCTGTCGATAGGTTGCGAACTTATAGCAGTGATAGGATTTACTCTCAGTACTAAAATATTACTTGTCGCTGTTGCTGTTGTCAAACACCCTGCATTTGATGTCATGATTACTTTAACTGTATCAGTATTTGTTAATGAAGCAGCTGTAAAAGAAGAAGAGTTTGTTCCTGCACTTGCACCATTTATTTTCCATTGATAAACGGGTGATGCACCTGTGTTTAATCCTGATGCATTAAACAGCACAGTATTGCCTGCACAAACAGAAGTACTTGTTGTGGAAATTGAAACCGAAGGAGTAACAGAAGAAGAGTCGAGCTTTATTCCATTACTATAGGAAGTATCGTTCTGAAGACAAGGCGAAGCATTTGAAATAGCGATAACATAAATTGAATCTCCTGAAATTGGAGAACTTAATGTAAAAGTTGAACTGTTCGTTCCGGCATTTGATCCATTTAATTTCCAATGATAAGAAGGCGCTGTCCCTCCGTTTGTAACGTTTGCAGTGAATGTGATTGGACTCGAGCCACACACCGAAGTTGAAGTTGCAGAAAGATAAACGGAAGAAATAAGTTTTGGATTGATATGCAAAGTGGCGGTGGCAGACGTTGTCGTACCACAGCCATTTGTTACATCAACTGTATAATTTCCTGAATCAGATAAAGCAACAGATGAAACAGAAAGAGAAGAAGATGTTGCACCCGAAATTGCATTTCCGTTTTTCTTCCACAAATAAGTAATAGATCCTGTTCCCGAAGCGGAAACAGTAAACGTTGCAGCAAATCCCTCACATTTTGTAACCGATAAAGGTTGGGTAGAGATTGAAGGAACTGTATTTACAGTTAACAGAACCGAATCAGAATTGATCGTTCCACATGTTCCGCTAACTGCACAACGGTAAAGATTTCCATTTGAAGTTGATGCAACAGTATTCAAATTTAAATTGGTTGATACAGCTCCTGAAATACTATTCCAAATACTACCCGATTTTATTTGCCATTGATAAGAAATAGAAGCGCCAACAGCAGAAATAGTAAACGATAAATTATTACCTGCGCAAACAGTTTCATCAATTGGTTGTGAACTTATGGATGTCAATGGATGTATTGTCATCACCGTATTGCTGCTTGAAATTGTTGCAATTGTCAGGCAAGTTGCATTGGAAGTCAGGATTACTTTTACAGAATCATTATTTGAAAAAGTTGTTGACGAATATGTTGAAGAATTCGCGCCAACATTTATTCCGTTCACTTTCCATTGATAGGATGGTAATGTTCCACCATTAATTGGAGTGGCTGTAAATATTGCATTAGTTCCGGAGCATACGGTTGTTGATGTGGTTGCAATACTTACCGCAGGAGTTAGATTGGTGTTAACGGTTATTCCTATAATGTTACTCAATGCATTTGCAGCAGTCACACATTCTGCAGAGGAAGTCATCACTACTTTTACCGAATCGTTGTTTGATAATGTCGTTGAAGAAAAGATTGAAGAATTAACACCAACATTTATTCCATTTATTTTCCACTGGTAGAATGGAGAGGATCCACCATTTGTCGGTGTTGCAGTGAATGTAACAGTTGTTCCTGCGCAAATTGTTGTTAATGATGCTCCGATATTGACAGCAGGTGTAAGGTTAGTATTGACTGTCATGATTACATCGTTGCTCAATGCCGTTACAGTTGTTAAGCAACCAGCGTTGGACGTAAGGATAACAGAAACAGAATCATTATTAGAAAGAGTAGTTGACGAATAAGTAGAAGAATTTGATCCGACATTTACACCATTGAGTTTCCATTGGTAAGATGGAGTAGCACCACCGTTAGTGGGTGTAGCAGTGAACGTAACATTCGTACCTGCACAAACAGTTGTTGCTGATGCTCCAACACTCACTGCAGGAGTGACGGTTGAATTGCTGAGTTGAATTCCGTTGCTTGAAGCAGTTGCATTAAGCAAACAAGGCGAAGCATTGGAAGTAAGGATGACATACACCGAATCACCGGGATTGGGAGTAGTTAATGTATACGAGTTTGAATTTGTTCCTGCATTTGCGCCATTTAATTTCCACTGATAAGAAGGAGCAGCACCACCGTTAACAGGAGTAGCTGTAAACGTAATTGACGAAGAACCGCAGACTGAAGTTGATGTTGCATTGATAGAAACAGAAGCAGTGAGATTTGGATTCACAGTAAGTGTCACACTGTTGCTTATTGCAGATGGAGTAGTGACACAACCTGCACTTGAAGTAAGAATAACTTTAACGGAATCATTATTCGCAAATGTTGTTGAAGAATACGTTGAAGAATTTGAACCGATATTTGCTCCGTTTAATTTCCATTGATAAGATGGAGTAGCACCACCGTTAGTTGGAGTTGCAGTGAATGTAACATTCGTTCCGGCACACACAGTTGTTGCAGACGCACCGATACTCACGGCAGGAGTGAGGTTGGTATTGACCGTCATTGCAACAGTATTACTTACCGCAGTTGAAGAGCTCACGCAACTTGCAGAAGAAGTCATCACCACTTTAACGGAATCATTATTAGAAAGAGTAGTTGACGAATAAGTAGAAGAATTTGATCCGACATTCACACCATTGAGTTTCCATTGGTAAGATGGAGTAGCACCACCGTTAGTGGGTGTAGCAGTGAACGTAACATTCGTACCTGCACAAACAGTTGTTGCTGATGCTCCAACACTCACTGCAGGAGTGACGGTTGAATTGCTGAGTTGAATTCCGTTGCTTGAAGCAGTTGCATTAAGCAAACAAGGCGAAGCATTGGAAGTAAGGATGACATACACCGAATCACCGGGATTGGGAGTAGTTAATGTATACGAGTTTGAATTTGTTCCTGCATTTGCGCCATTTAATTTCCACTGATAAGAAGGAGCAGCACCACCGTTAACAGGAGTAGCTGTAAACGTAATTGACGAAGAACCACAAACAGAAGTTGATGTTGCATTGATAGAAACAGAAGCAGTGAGATTTGGATTCACAGTAAGTGTCACACTGTTGCTTGTTGCCGATGGTGTAGTTACACAACCGGCAGAAGATGTAAGTACAACTTTAACCGAATCATTATTCGCAAAAGTTGTTGACGAATATGTTGAAGAATTTGAACCGATATTTGCTCCGTTTAATTTCCATTGATAAGATGGTGTAGCACCACCGTTAGTTGGAGTTGCAGTGAATGTAACATTCGTTCCGGCACATACGGTTGTTGCAGAAGCACCGATACTCACGGCAGGAGTAAGGTTGGTATTGACCGTCATTGCAACAGTATTACTTACCGCAGTAGAAGAGCTCACACAACTTGCACTTGATGTCATCACCATTTTAACAGAATCATTATTAGAAAGAGTAGTTGACGAATAAGTAGAAGAATTTGATCCGACATTCACACCATTGAGTTTCCATTGGTAAGATGGAGTAGCACCACCATTTGTAGGTGTAGCAGTGAACGTAACATTCGTACCTGCACAAACATTTGTTGCAGAAGCAGCAACACTCACTGCAGGAGTAACGGTTGAATTGCTGAGTTGAATTCCATTGCTTGAAGCAGTTGCATTAAGCAAACATGGCGAAGCATTGGAAGTGAGAATCACATACACCGAATCACCGGGATTGGGAGTAGTTAAAGTATACGAGTTTGAATTAGTTCCCGCATTTGCGCCATTTAATTTCCACTGATAAGAAGGAGCAGCACCACCGTTAACAGGAGTAGCTGTAAACGTAATTGACGAAGAACCGCAGACTGAAGTTGATGTTGCATTGATGCTCACCGATGCTGTTAAGTTTGGATTCACGGTTAAACTAAGAACATAACCATTGCTTTCACAACCGGTAACACTGTCTTTAATATAAAATAAACCATTGTATGTGGCTGAAGCTGAAGGAATATTATTTAATGTAATCGGACTTGATATAACAGGTGTTGCACTTACATCTGTCAAACCTGCAGCATTAGCGGCATTATTCCAATCAATTCTATACTGGTTTCCTGTAGCTGCACTATAACTTAAAGTTGTACTGTTAATTCCGGAACACACACTTGCGGGTGTTCCTAAACTTATGGATGGAATTGGATTTACAACAAGTGAAATTGATTTGGTAGTTCCCAGGAGAACAGCATTACTTGAGAGTGCAACAGAATAATTTCCATTTAGCTTTGCAGTATATGTCGCAGAAGTAGCACCTGAAATATTAGAGCCATTAAACTTCCACTGGAAGCCGGGGTTTGAAACACTTGTTGAAACAGATAAAGCAGAACTGTCACCATTACAAACAGGATTTTTAGAAACATTGATAGTAGGTAAATATTGCAATGCAACAGTATTGGAATAATTATAACATACACCGGCATACGAAATTTTTACCTGATAATTTCCTGATAGCTTTGCATAATAAGTTGTCCCGTTTGCTCCGCTTATCGGACTATTATTGTAGTACCATTGATAAGTTAATCCCAATCCTGCTGAAGAGGCTGTTAAATTAACAGAGTCTCCTGAATTGATATATGGAGCTAAAGGAGATACAGATACAGAAATGGATGGACATGTAAGTAACACCATATAATCTTCCACCTCACCATTATAAGCATCTGTATTGGGTGAAGGTGGTGTCGTTGCTGCTGCATCGGTGGTAAGGCGCAGACGCATATATATGGTATCTGTAGAAGAAGTAATATTAAGTGATGACCATTTGAGAGTTGCTGAAGTGTCCCCGATTGCAACTGTCTTCGAAACAAGTTCTGAAGCATCAAAAACCCCGTTTCCATTAAAGTCGATCCATCCCATTAATTTGGCGGGATTCACCGTTGTATTTTTTACTTTTATGGATGGCGTTGAATAAACTGTATCCAACCTTCCAATGCTTATTGATCCTGAAATTCCATCTTCGTCATTTGGAACTCCTGTATTGTCATCAACATTGGCTAATTTCCCTGGGGTGGCAGGATAAGTATCTTCATTGTCAATATTGTTCCCGATCCTTATACTGTCTGATAATTGATTTCTGGCTGTTCCATAACTTAAAGGAGCATCGCCAAAATCATAATTAAATAATCGTCCGATCGACCATGTAAAAATAATATGTGAATCATCAGTGGCTCCGGTATTTTGCTTAATAGTATCAAACAATGGACTTGTATATCCAAATCTTGCTCCCGCAGTTCCCATGCCGATGGTTTTTGGTGTTATACTGCTGCTGTGCGTGGTTGTTCCAACTACAATCAATGAATCACTAATGATCCTGAACTGATTCGAACCTTCTGCAACTCCTGTATTTCCAAGGTAATCATTTCCTGTGCCTCCAACGTATGTTGAAAAGTATAATGTTTTAAGGTCAGGATTGATCGTAAAGAAAAAGATATCCCATCCGCCACTATTCGTGGATTTAAAAAACGGACCACCTGCTTCAAGATCTTTAGTCGGGAAATTTGTTGATTGGGTTTCGCCAAAAACAAGCAATGAATACTGCGTATAGGATCTTAGAGTGCTTCCCATATCATCTGCAGATCCTCCGATAAAAGTTGCCATGTAAGGGTCAGTTGCACTGCTTTTTCCTGTCTTTGGCACTTTTACCAAAATTGCGTCACCATTGGTTGTACCGCCACCGTATGTTATATTATATCTGTTTGATGCTGAAGCTCCTGTTCCTAAAGGAAAATTTGAACTCAACGTGTAACCGGTAAGAAAGATAGTATCATTCAGACCTATTGACATTCCGTGAAAGTTATCTGTATTGGTTCCTCCGATCTTACTTAACATACTGAAAGATCCTCCGTTCTTTGGAATCACTCCAACAATTCCGTCAATGTCAGCACCGGCACTTTTACTGGCGGCCGCGTTGACCAAGGCAGGAAAATTTGTGTTATTATTTGATTGCCCGTCAAAAACTATCGATGAGTCAGACAATAACTGAAGATCATGCAGAGATTCTGTTCCATTTCCTCCCACATATGTTCCGAATAATAATGAATTGAAATTTTGAAAACTTGCGATATAAATTTCGGCTCCTGAAAGTGTATTGTCTGGTGCATTTACAATATAATTAGGAGAAACAATTGGGAGGGCGGTACCGGCAATATCACCACCTATTACATAATCAGTGTTATTATAGGCAACAATGGAATATACGGCTTCAGTTGCCTGACTGGAACTGTTTACTCCTCCCGCAGCACCAATATAGCTGGAGTATTTTAAAACAGATAATGCGGTGTCGAAAATAGCCACGAATCCATCGGTTCCTCCACCGAATGAGCTGTCGAATGAAAGAGAACTGTTTGCTGAATTGAGTGTAACCGGCATAACTCCACCTACAGCCCCGGTTACAAATAAAGTTGAACGGTCGGGAGACATACAAATTCCATATCCATGGTCATTACTTGTCGAACCGAAATAAGTTATTTTCAATACATATTTGCCATTCTTGCTGATCTTATAAATAACGACATCAGTGCCCCCGTTATAAGAATTATCATATCCGTAATTGGCAGCAGGGATATAGCCTGAAGATAATGCGACATTTGTTTTTCCGACACAAATCAGGTTACCCCAAATGTCATAATCGATACCGTACAGGTACTCATCAAAGCCCGCAACATTATCATCAAAATAAATTCCCCAACAGAGTTCGGGGTCAATGATTAATGGAAGAGACGGATCAATCTGACTTTTCGTTGTGAAAGAAATATATCCCTGTTCATTTCTGTTAAACGAGAAATCCTTTTTTATTTTTTGTCCATTTTCGATCTGGTAACTCTCAGGGATATTCATTTCAATATCCTCAAATCGCGTTGAAATTTTTAAACTACCATTATTTTCAACTGAAAGCCCATCCGTACCAATAAAATTTAAATTGATGAGTGTAAAATCTGCTCCCGGATTTACAACCCAATCAAACTCAAGCTCTTTGTCGCTTTTACTGTATAATCTTAAATCAATACCATTATAGACATTTTTTATCAGGAGTTCGTCATAACTTTTGACGCTTGATTGATACCTATTGATATCACCTCCAACAAAATAATTCCGCTTTAGATCAAATTCCCCCCCTTTAACTATTTCATTATTAAGTGTTCCACCAATCAATCGTATAGCCCATTTTTGAAGTGGTCTGGGTTGATCTGTCAGTTCACTGTTATAATCATATGTTACGAAAGTAATCTCATCGTTCCTTATAGCTATTTCCCCGTGTTTGCTGGTTCCGCCAAATCGTATGGATTTATCCCATTGACCCTCATTTTCAATAAATTGAATGGTTTTAGCTGTTTGATTCAATAGATCTTTTGCCAATGTCAAATCTGATTTCACATTTTGAGCATAGAGAAATGAGGAAAACAGTAAAAAAACAATTGCTAAAGTCCATTTGAAGTTTTTGAATAGGCAAATACCATCTGCATTTGTGAGCTTATTACTCACAATGAATCCGTTATTAATTTTAAAGTAAGAGGATTCGATATTCATATTTTATTAAAAAATGAAATAAAAATGTATTTAATTCATATAGCAATATAAGGTATTTAAATAATTATTTAACCATTTAAATAGAAATTTAACAAAGTTAAAATATAAAATATTGATTATCAATTAATAATAATTTTTAGCCACTAAAATAGTAAATAGTGCTATTTGAATAATAAATGTATTAATTAATATTATTTAGTAAGTGACTAAAATATGCTGGAGATTGTTTAGAATGTTGGTAGGATATTTATTGTGAAAGGTAAATCACATAATGCAAAAAGTAATTGCTTTTTTTTGCAAATTAATTTTTGGAAAAAGATTCAATTTTTAAAGTGTGAGAAAAGCGATGCTTACACTAATTGTAGTATATAGAAGAAAGGTGATTTTAAGCGGTCAAACTATAATATCCATTCTTAACTGCATATTTTACAAACGAAACAGAGGAGTTTTGAATGTTCAGTTTTTCTGCTGTTTTTTGACGGTAGGTTTCAACTGTACGTTTGCTGAGATTTAACTTATCTGCGATTTGCTGGTTTGTTTTATCATTGCATATTTCAATAATAATTTTCATTTCCGTATCACTTAATTTGATTACGTCCTTAAGTATTTTTTGCTTCGACATTGTGAGCTTCAATAATACTTCTCCAACGTTGTTAAGGTTGTTTTTTACCATGCAATGATTCGCACCATAAGAATAGAGTTCTTCAAAATAATAATCATTTTCTATGCTGGTAAGTGCAAGTATTTTCCCTTTATAACCATGCACCCGCAGCTCTTTTGTAAGCTGGATTCCATTTATTACAGGCATAACAATATCTATTATCGCAAAATGACTGTTGTGAAACAAAATATTGGATAAAGCTTCAGAACTCTTATTACTGGAATAATCGATTTTAAAACAGTTGTACATGCTAAGTTGACGACTCAGCACAGCTCGATATGCATCATCATCATCGACAATAGAGATTGTTAAAGTACTCATGGCTTTTATCAGTTTTCAAGGGAGATGCAAGTTATTTATAAATTGAAATAATCCAAATTATTTTTTATCGTATCAATACTACTTTTTACCGTATATCTACTATTGATATTGAATGAATATGCATGTTATGTTTGATCGACAAAATTTATAAATAACTATAACGGTTTATGTAATAGAAAATTTGGCCACTTTATAAATGCTCAGAATTTTAACAGTGCTTATGATAACTCTACTCGGTATAATCCTATATGAAAACAAACTAAATGCTCAGGTAAGTATTACTACAGACACAGCTGCATCAGGGTTATCAAATTCATTATACGGTATCGTTTCATTTAAAGTAAATAAAGTTAGTGATGATACACTCATCAGGGTAATTAACATCCTTAAAAAGGACAAACAGATTGCAGCATTTAAAGTTGGCATTATTTCAAAAGAAAACACTCATTACTTCATAATTGATAAACAGATTAAGGATTCTCTTTTCGCTTCTTGTTTGCTCAATAATTCAATAAATAAATTTCTGTATAACGGTTGCCAGATTTTTCTTGTCAGATCCGAAAATATCAATGCAGTTATCCCGATTGAAGATATGATTTTTATGCCTGATAAAAGCATAACCGACAGTTTGAGTAAAGCAGCAAACCTGATAAAAAAACTTCCGAAAGATTCATTATTTAAAAAAATAAAACCTGTAACTATAAAAGGAAATATCATTACTGCAGGTCAACTTTCAGATAATAAATATGTAGGACAAACGATTCCCGAAAATTATATCCGGACTTATGTAAACGCGGAGGTCTCTTTATTCGGTGCACTGTTCAATGTTGGATATAATTATACTACCGAAAGTAATAATGGGCTAAATCAAATCAATACATTCAGATTATCTTTTAACTATGAACAATTTTATCAGAATCTTAAAAGTAATGTTGAGCGTAAAATAAATGCTGAAAAAGAAGAACAGATCAAACAGCTCACAAAATTTGATATTGATGATATAAATAAAGAATACGGGAAACTCAGATCCAAACTAAGTTCACCCGAATTTCTGAAACAGGTCGAAAAGAACAAACGCATTTTAGAACAGAATGAATCTGATTCTCTTTTTAAACTGACTTCACGTTATAAAAAAGCACTGAAGCAATCAGAAGCTTATAATAAAATGCAGGAAAGATTAGCAAAAATTGACAGCTTGAAAGAAGTGTTTCTTTCAAACGAACGAATTGCCAATTTGAGTTCAGGAATAAAAAATTTTAGATCATCGACTCAAAGCGGGTTTAAGAAAGCGATGAAGTCATTGGGATTATCACAACCCGGTTACAGCTTATTGCTCGATATAAAAAAGTTTGACATAGGCACTTTTGATCCTAATTATACAACACTTGTTTTAAGCGGTGTCAGTTTGAACGGGATAAATGCCGAGATCAATCACGGAATTCTTTATGGAGCTTTTACATGGGGTAACAGTGTTGCAAATTTCAGCAATCCGTTTGCTATTGATCTTTCTGGAGGACGAACGATCATGGCTTCAAGAATCGGATTGGGCAGAACAGAGAAACTCTTGGTTGCATTTTCAATACTAAAAGGTATTGACGGAAAAAATAATGTTGTACTCGATAGTAATTATACTTTTTATTCACCTCAATACAATTATGTAACCGGAGTCGATATAAAATATAAGTTTAACAGAATTGTTGACTTTAATTTTGAATATGCTAAATCAGAAAATCAGGAAATAGCAAAAGAAACAAGGAATAATCCGGAAGTGTATAGCGGACTTCTTAATGTAAATAACAACAAATATTCAAGTGCCTGGAACGGAGTCCTGAATGTTAACCTTGATGAAAGTCATACCAAATTTCATTTCCTGATGCGTTCTGTTGATCCTTATTATTATTCTTTTGGAACACCATATTTAAGACGGGATAATTTAAGGATAGAAGCAAAAGGTGAACAATCATTCTGGAAGAAGCAAATCACTTCTTCTGTATCCTTCAGAAGAGATGAAGATAATCTCTACAATCTTAAGGAAGCAACCACAAAAAATAATTCTGTGATTTTCAATTTACAGCTGCGAATAAAAAAATACCCATTCCTGATAATTACATACACTCCTAATTACCAATCAACATTTAATACTGCAACAAAACAATTCGTGAACAGTAATGTGAAGGTCTATAACGTGATTTTAGGATATGTAGTTAATAAGAAAAAAACAGTCAATACAACTACGATCAGCTACACCAAACAGTATAATGAAATAAATATTTCAGGATACAGCCTGTTTCACACAGATCAATATGCTCTGACAGAAAATATACTCATCAAAAGTTTGGATATGAATCTGACATCCTCTTTAAACTATACCATTCCATTGATGGTATCGGATACCGGAAAAATAATTGTAGCCAATGTTATTGCATCTAAATCTATTTTAAAGAAGAAAATAAATATAAGCGGAGGATACTCTTATCAAAAAGATTTTACAATTATGGAAAGTAATATTCTGCAAGCCGGAACATCATTCTCAATGGGATGGGGCATAAATTGTACGATAAAAATCGAACGTCATTTTATAAAAAATTACCGGCTTGATGGGCAAAATCAGGATATGAATATTGGCCGCATTACATTAATTAAAAGCTTTTAATTATGAAAAAAACCAAAATAAAAAGTATTCTGCTTATTGCTCTTTGCATGGCAATAATAAATACTGCCAGTTCTCAGATCAGTATTATCCTTAATAAGCCATTGAGTTTTAATGTTAAGGTATCTGATATATTTAATGCCACACTTATCAACTCGGATGTTACAACATATAAGATGTATCTTATTGGTACCATCATTAATACCAAAACAGGGCAGAAAGTAGTTGAGGGCAGAACGGGCATTCAGAATTATAATCCGGGTACAAGATCTCTTACAGAGAGTATTCTTTCTCCAACATATTCTTATGGCGTATCTTCTGTTCAGCAAACGGGCATTCTACCTTATGGGATTTATGAGTTGTGTCTGAAGGCATACACTTCACCCGACAATGAAGAAAGAGGTGCCGGATGCAATGATGTTGAAGTAACACCATTATCACCACCACTTTTATTAAGTCCCGAAAATGCTTCAACTATTTCCACACCATACCCATTGCTGATCTGGCTCGCACCAACACCGATAAACACAGGAATAAGAGTACTGTATGATCTGAAGTTAGTGCAGATCATGCCTAATCAAACTTCGTATGATGCATTGCAACGGAATTTTGCACAACTGGAGTTAAAAGATATAAGTACGACATCACAGCAATATCCTGCAAATGCGATGGCATTGGAAGAAGGCAAAACATATGCATGGAAAATTCTCGCGAAAACCAGTGATGGTGGGGTAATTGGAGAGACTGAGGTGTGGACGTTTATGTATGCAAATCCGGGTGCAAATAATAAACCGGTATCTCCTCAAACATACGGGATAGTTAGTAAGTCAAGTGATAAAGGATACCTTCTTATTAGCAACGATACCTTGAATTTTATGTTCAATGAACGATACAATAACAATGTAATGTCATTTAAGATATATGATAGCAAAAATATTGAGGTCGGTGAAACCTGCGGAATTAAAATATTAAAAAAGACAGGAGTAAATATTTATTCTATTCCCCTCTCTAAATGTGATCAGATTCAAGACGGTTTTTACAGATTGGATGTACTCAACGATAAAAAAGAAATCTATTATTTACGATTCAAATTACAACACGACTAATGATTATGAAAAAAGAAAAAGTAATACTAATTATATTGATTTTATTGATGTTTTGTCTGGCGTCATATTTTGTTATTCTTTTAACTATTGAGAAAAAAGTTGCATGGATAAATCTTCCGGATGTATATAAAAATTTTGAATTTAAAAAGGAACTTGAAAATAAACTGATCAAAACTACAGAGGCAAGAAAAATGATTATTGATAGTCTGGAACTGGAACTCAGAATAATATCGGATGAAATACAAACGGGTAAAAAGGATAATAATAAGATTGAATTGTTCAAGCAAAAAAGAGCAAATTATCTTACCCGGAAAAAAGTTTTTGATGAAGATAACTATATGAATAAAGAGAAGTATGAAGAACAAATAATGACACAGCTTAGTCAATATGTAAAAGATTATGGTAAGGAACATAACTACCAGTTCATATATGGAGCAGACGGTTCGGGAACTGTAATGTATGCAGATGAAGGAATGAACATTACTGAGGAGGTTAAAAAATATGTCAACGAAAAATATAAAGGGCTAAAATGATATGCTGAACCAAAGGCTTTTGATTTTATTGGTAATAGTGAGTTTTCTTTTTGCTTGTTCACATACAAACAGAATTGAAAATGGTGATACTAAAGATAGAAAAATTACGCAACTTTTATCTGCAGCTGATTTTTTGAGCTGGGTTAATGATGAAACGAATGGAATGAAAGTAAAGAAGACAATCGGTGATATTACATATACCTGCCTGTATAAGCCAATTGCATACGAAGCATTGTTAAGGCTATCCGATGAAAAAATAACAGATACTTTACTTAATAAAGAAATGGATGATATTAAAGGGTTGCAATACTTGACATTGAGGATAACGAATATCAAAGGGGGAAAGGAATTATTGAAAGAATCGCTGCAAAGTAACGATGAATATTACAGAAGGATTGAATACTGTTCATTTAAAATGCAGGATGATATTAAGTTGATTGATGGAAATGATACGCTCGACTGTAAGCTTTTTCATTTTGAAAGGGTATTTGATCTTGCTCCTGAAGCAGTTTTTGTTTTGGCGTTCGCTTCAAATAAGAGCCAAACTGAGGAAGATGTAAACAACAAAATTTTATCATTTGACGATAAACTTTTCGGGAATGGTAAAATAAATATTGGTATTGATAAGGCATCTTTAAATAACATACCATCAGTAATCACAAGAAACTAATAACTACATAAATGATACGATTCATCAGAAAAAAGAAAGTAACAAAGCTGATAGCATGTACAATCGCATTTAGTATCTTAAGCCAATGCTTTACACCTTCAGTTGCATATGCATTGACAGGTGGGCCAAGTCAACCTGAAGTACAAAGTTTCGAACCAATTGGAACTTCTGAAATGGTTGATCCTTTTTCGGGTGACTTTAATTATAACATACCTTTAATTGATGTAGGCGGTTATCCTATTAATTTAAGTTATCACTCAGGATTATCAATGGATCAGGAAGCTAGTTGGGTTGGATTGGGATGGAATATTAATCCTGGTGTAATTGTAAGGAATATGCGTGGAGTTCCTGATGATTTTGACGGGGACAAGATTGATAAAGAATTTAATATGCGTTCGAACATCACAATGGGAATATCTGCCAGCTATGATATTACAGAAATTGAAATGTTTGGGTTAAAGCCTTCAGACTATATCCATGCGAGTCTTGGATTAGGAGCAGGGTTACGATTCAATAATTATTACGGACTAAGTGTTGAACTTAGTGTAACACCTGAGATTAACTGTAGCCAGGCTAATAAATTCAGTGAATCTTTAGGTTTAGGCTTTTCAACAAGTTCTGAATCAGGGTTGGGAATAAGTCCACATGTAAGTTTCAGTAAACGTACCGAAGAAAGTAATGGACGTGATATAACTCCAACAGTAAATATAGGATTGCCTTATAATTCAAGAGCAGGGTTAAGGAATATGACTATTTCAACAGATGTTCAAAGACAAAGTGGAAAGCAAAAATTAAAGGACAAAGATGGAAAGAGTTATGAAGGGTATTCGAAAGATCGCAAGGATAGTAAATATGGAAATAATAAAATGTCAGCATGGGCAAATGGTTCTTCTTCAATTTCATTCGCAAGTTCTACATATACGCCAAAACTTAATTTTCCTCTGATTAACGGTAGCTTTTCTCTTTCATTCACGGTAGGCGGGTCGAATTTTGGAGTTCACAATAATGTTCATTTCAGGGGATATTACTCACAGCAGATATTAAACAAAAATTCACAATCAGTAAGCGCATTTGGATATTTAAATTTGCAAGATGGGCAAAATATGGATGACGATGTAATGCTTGATTTTAACAGGGAGAAAGACGGTGCGTTTACAGAAAATACTCCTTCGCTGCCATTGTCAAACCTAACGTATGATATTTATTCCGTTTCAGGGCAGGGAATAGGAGGAATGTATCGCCCGCATCGCTCTGATGTTGGTTACGTGTTTGATGGCAACGTTACAAACTATACCGGAAATATTGATTTTCCGGGGATTGAAATTGGTGTAACAAGTGGAACACATATTGGGATAAATTTTTCTGCGAATTTTTCAGAGGCTGAATCCGGAAAATGGCAGCATGATAATCCTGCAGCAGGATTGATGAGTTTTAAAGATCCGGGAGCATTAACAAATCTTCCATTGTACGAACCTGCTTATTTCACTCAGGTTGGTGAAAAAGCGGTGGATAGTGATCCTGATATGTTTAATAATTTCGGTGGATTTAATGCAATAAGTGTTGAGTTGGCAGATTTGCCGCAAAGTGAATCAACACTGGAAACTTTCCTTGATCTGAATGGAAACAGGACAAATATCCCTTCAATAAACTACAGGAAAAAACGAGCTAAAAGAAATGAAGAAATTTATTTAATGAATGCTGATGATGCCAGTATTGCTGCAGAATGCCAGTCAATTGAAATCTATAATCCCTTGGTATCTTCAAATGGATATAAATTTGGTTCACTCAATGATAATCCTCCTGACAAACCTTTCAATAATCGGTATATACCGATGTGTATGTTGCAAAGAAAAGATGACCGAAGACTGGGAAATCATACATCACAGATCACAACATATCGTGCTGATGGTGCAAGGTATGTATATGGTATCCCTGCATATAATTATAACCAACAGGAAGCAACATTTGCAATAACCGGTGGCAGCCCGGATTGTTCGACAGACCTGTAATACCACTATTAGTAAAAGCAGTTAACTTATTTGCGTTAATAATATCCTGATCAACGTATG
>Ga0206974_1104_pt1 | contig 20514 bp, 12 predicted proteins | sample Alteio_BWOrgHeat_84_FD_152920 | JGI IMG/M metagenome (GOLD analysis project Ga0206974, IMG submission 152920) | Enriched cells from forest soil in Barre Woods Harvard Forest LTER site, Petersham, Massachusetts, United States -... | ecosystem: Environmental > Terrestrial > Soil > Temperate forest >... | reverse complement strand
TATTGAATTAAGGCTATCTCTCTGAAAAACAGGGAGAAAAAATTTCTAAAAACAGCTAAAAAAACCATAAAACAGCCGTTTATTTTGTAAAAACAGCTATTTGTATTTGCATTTTCAAATTGCGTACATATCTTTGTGTTGTTTTTAAACCTTAAAACCTTAGTCACACAATGAAAAAATGTTTCTTAACATTAGCAGTTCTAGCCGGGATGGCTACAGCTGCCTTCGCACAGTTAAAAGATGAAAAGGATGTAACCATTACAATGGACTTACAACCGATTCTTCAACTGAACATGTCAACTCCAAATCAACTTGATTTTGTATTTGATGACATCAACAAGTATTATGCAGGTATTACAAGATACGCTGCAACAATACTAAAAGTTAGTTCTACGGTTAATTGGGACCTTTATGCTATCGGTATTTCAAACGGTAACGTAGGTGCTGGTTTCTGGGATCAACAAATTAAATACGGAACAGGTGGATCAGGTGGAGCAACCAACAAACTTCCTTTAAGTTTAGTTGAACTTCGTCAAGGTCAACCAAACAACAATGCAACAGCAGCAACAGGTGCATACAAAGATTATAGCGCTGTGTTTCCTCCGGTAGCAAGTCCGGCTGGTTCAAACAGTTTGTATGTTGACCCTGCAAATGCAGGAACACCTCCAACAGGAACAATGAAATATATCGCAGGACATGCTGGTACAACAGCAACAGGTGCTGACGGTGTTGCAGGTGGTAGTTATTTAACAGCAGGTGGTTTAACCAGTGACTATTATTATTCTATTGATTATAGAATTTTACCTGGATTACCAGCCGTTTTCCCAATGGCTTACGATGCAGCAGGAACAGTTAAACAAGATCTTGTTACCGCTAACGGAGCAGGATCATATGCACAACCTGGAGTTTACACAATGAACGTACAGTACTTATTATTAGAAGACCAATAAAATCAATTTCACTATTGCAATAAGCCCGGACGTTACGTTCGGGCTTTGCAGCAATAGCAACACAACCTTTGCTCAATATTCAACCAATGCTCAAAATTGTTGCTCACGAAAATGAAAAAAGTAAAACAGAAATTACTACTATGTTGTCTGTTTATAAGTAGCATTTCATCACAGGCTCAATTCTGCGATAAAGTGATGCTAATGTTAACCAGTGCAGGAAACGTAGATTATACTTTTGATACATTTGGAAAATATATCGGAGGTATTACCCAGAATGGTGTTAGTCAACTTAAGATAACGGTTGATAATAGTATTACCAATAACCCTAATTGCAGATGGAATCTTGTTATCTATATTGATAACAGCAGCAACCCGGCAACACCTACAGATGAATGGGAATTACTTACACCTCATAACTCAACAGGAGCAATACCCAAAATCAACCAGCTTCAGATAAGGGTTAGAAATCATTGCAACACATCAATTACCGGCAGTTCATTCTTTAACGCCAACGTAATGCCCGGTCAACCAATAATTTTAATTTCAAATACAGGTATCACAATTCCGGCCGGAAGCTGTACCACAAATATTAATGGTCCGGGAAATTATATTAAAAACTATGATGAATTTACATTTGATATTGATTACAGAATAGCCCCAGGCTTAAGTTTAAGAAGTGGGATTTATCAGTTAAGGTTAAAATATCTCTTAACCGAGGCTTTATAAGATAAAAGTTTTGAATCGCTTTATAAAAAATATTGCATTTGTGACGCTGATACATGTATCAGTTTTTTCTTTTGCACAAAGCGAAAAGGATTCATCACCAGTATTGCCTAAAACAAATTTAAAAATTCTTAATGCAGAATTCAATATCAAAGAAATATTACTACTTCAGGGAGAAATAATTTCCAATGTTCTGCATATTACAAATAATACTCCCAAAAAAACAAAATTCAGACTTTCTCTTGATTATCCCGCAGGTTGGAAAGCTCTTTTTAAATCAGACAGATATTATGAGTTGAATCCAGGAGACTCATTATTTATTCCTGTTCGGGTTATGCCAACGATACAAATATTGGGGAGTACGAGATTTATGATTTCTGCATATCTGATGTCGGAAGATGATATCCAACTGGCAAACACTTTTTTCTGGAGTTTTACTCAAAAAAGAACAAGTTGGACACTTAATATTGAACCATCAACTAAAAGATATTTTAAAAACGGAACAAACGTAACAGATTTTAAAGTTAATATTTTGAATACCGGCACGGAAAGTCAACCGGTCTCACTTTCGATTCTAAATACAAGTCTTTATGCTATTCTGTCGGATAGCAACGACAGAACTTTAAAAAATCCTACATATAATTTTAATTTAAAGCCATTTGATGACACTACGTTTTCTTTTAATTTCAAATATTTTCAGGGGACCAGAAATTTCAACAGAATGGATATCGAAAACCATAAACCTGATAATCCAAATCTGGAAAAATCATTTTCAATATATGTGAATTCGTCTGAACCAAATCTTGGCGGGGGAAATGGTTTTCAGGCAGGGCAAAAAGTAACTTTTACACGTTTATCAAACGATAAAAAAGTGAACGATTATCAATCTGCAAGCTTACCAATGGTTGTAGATTTAAACGTGAATAATATTATGAATGATGTGACATTTACGAGTTTAAATATTCGTGGTGTTGGTCAGCTCGCACAAAACCAGACATTAATTTATAATTTACAAACAACAACAAGCACAAATACAACAGATAATATTCTCGCAAACAGCATGTATTATCTGGGTTATTATTATAGTCTTGGAAGTGTTCAGGGTGGTTATATAAACGGAGGAATGATGGGGATTCAGAGTTTCGGAAGAGGTTTAAAATCAGATTATTTTGTTACAAGAAATCAAAAGATCGGAGCCTTTTATATTAATAATAACGGAATACCCGGAAGTAATAATGCTTATGCATACGGTTTAAATTACGAGCTGAAATATTATAAACAGAATAGCTTAATGCTTGAATACGGACGCAGTGAAAATAGTTATACCAAAACAATAACCGATGCATACAATGCAAAGACAGGATTTAATATTTATAAATCACATACAATTTATCTTAACTATTCGACAACAGTAACAAGTTTTACAGGAATCAACTCTTCCAAAATAGGTTACTTCGGATCTTTTTCTTATAATGGTAATTTCTTAAAAAATAAAATCTCAACGAATCAGAGCTTCGGAAGCAGTACCAAAGAATATTCGAATAGTAATATAGCGAGAATATATTATAACCAAAGTACAAGATTCAGTATTAATAACCGTACAAGTCTTGTTCTGGTAAATGGATATAATAAGATCGATTACACATTGAATTCAGTTGTAAGTAACCATACGCAGAACAATCAACTTTCTTTAAACATAAGCGAGAAGAATACATCTTATCAACCACAGTTGTTTTATAATATTTACCAGTACACTGCCTATTCATACCAATCAAGAGGTGCAGGATTCAGCTATAATATTTTTAATCCGAAGGATAATGCAAGAGTATCTACAAATATTCAGGCAGGATATAACAAAACTGCAAATACAGTTAATCCGGAGGATAAATTTTTTATTCAGTGGAGTGGATTTGTATTTTATCATACACTTACGTTAACGGGAAGGTATATTATGATGCCTACTGCTTCACCGGGTTCTTCCGTATCCGTATTCGGAGAAAATAAAACGCAACAAACATTTGCATCATCAATACAGCATGAGTATTTATTCAGCAACACACACTTCGTACTTCAAACAGGTTTGAATTATTATTATAACAATATTTTTAACCAGAGCAGTGCAAGTATTTATCCCGAGTTTTATTATTTCACCAATACCGGTTGGAGATTTAAAGTGAACATGAATTATAATATTATCTCAGGAAACGTTTATAATTTCAACAATCAACAGCTTAACACAGATAATCCAACAACATACGTTAATCAAAATGTATATATCGGTTTCGGTCTTCGAAAAGAATTTGGTATTCCTGTTCCGTTTGTAAAAAAGAAAAATCACGACATTGATTTCATGGCTTTTTATGATCTGAACGGAAACGGAAAAAAAGACAAGAATGAAATGCCCGTTGAAAATATTGTAATCTCGGTTGACAACGAAGAAGTGATAACAAACGAAGATGGTGAAGCGCACATGAGAAATTATCCTTCGGGAATTTGGCCGATTCTTGCCAGAAGTCTTGAAGCAAACGAAACATGGTTTGCAAATATTAGCGACAGTGTAATAATAAACAAAACCAGAACGGTTATGGTTCCGTTTGTGAGAGGTGTTAAAATTAAAGGAAAAGTAAGCATTGACCGCGAATCAATTCGTTCGGATGCGTCAAGCCCTTTCGATCTCTCAAGAATAAAAGTTACAGCAAATGCTGATAAATCATTCAGCACCTTAACAGACTTTGACGGAAACTTTGAATTTTATCTTCCGTACGGAAAATATGTAATCACGATGGATGAAAATATACTTGGAGAAAAATACAAAGTTGCAAAAAATAACTACGAGATAGAAGCAAACCGCAGTGTTGACGGAATGTTTATTTCATACCTTATTGTTGAGAAAAAGCGCAAGATCAATAAAAAGAGTTTCAGCACACCGGACATCGGAAAATAAAAAATCTCTTTACGTTACACCGTAAACATTTATTTTGCAAGTCAGATTACTTCTAAGATGAGATTATTTTTTATTTTTCTATTTACAGGAATTTCATTATTTGTTTTTGCACAGCAAAAAAGAATGATGAGGCAATCAGCATGGCAGCAAAGAACAGATTATATTATTTCGGTAAAGCTTGATGACGAAAGGAATACCTTAAGTGCATCGGAGAAAATTATTTATACCAACAATTCACCCAACCAACTGAAGGAAATATATTTTCATCTTTGGCCGAATGCATATAAAAATAATGAAACGCAATTCGCAATTCAGAAACTTGAAAACGGAAGTAATGATTTTTATTTTTCTTCAGAAGAAGATAAAGGGTGGATAGATTCATTAAGCTTTAAAGTGAATGGAGTAAACGTTAAATGGTATCTTCTCGATACAATTGATATTTGTAAAATCGAATTAAACCAACCACTTGAAACCGGACAAAAAATTGAAATTACAACTCCGTTTAAAGTAAAAATTCCAAAAGTGTTTTCACGCATGGGTCAGGATGGAAAAACGTATTGCATTTCGCAATGGTACCCAAAACCTGCGGTATATGATATAAATGGCTGGAACTATTTCCCATACCTTGATCAGGGAGAATTTTACAGTGAATTCGGAAATTTTGATGTGAGTATTTCTGTCCCGAAAAATTATATTGTTGCTGCAACAGGTGATCTTCAAAATGAAGACGAGAAGAACAGGTTGTATCAAGTCAGTTCCTCAAAATTCAAAAAAGGAAATAAAGAAAGTAAACCCGAAAACCCACCATCTTCAAAAGAGTATAAGACACTTCGTTTCGTTCAAAATAACGTTCATGATTTTGCATGGTTCTGCGATAAACGATTTAAAATAGAGAGGAGTGAGGTAATACTTAAAAGCGGGAAAAAAATTACAACATGGCTTTATGAAATTAATCCGGATCACAGTGCAGTGCATTGGGTTGATACGGCAATATTATTTTATTCAAAAATGCTGGGAGAATATCCTTACAATAATGCAACTGCTGTTGTAACACCACTTGAAGCAGGTGGCGGAATGGAGTATCCTACGATCACAAATGTGCAAAGTTCGGACCGTGGCACAATTGTTCATGAAGTCGGGCACAATTGGTTCTATGGTATTTTAGCAAATAATGAAAGAGAATATCCGTGGATGGATGAGAGTTTTAACACCTATTACGAAGCACGAAGTGAATACATTCGGTCACCTGCTTTTCATAACGGATTTAATTTAAAGTTTAATAATAGCAACGGGAACAAATCTGTCAGTACAGGTTTGGGAGAATCACCTTTCGGACTTACAATGTTTGAATACCTGATGAGTGCCAGGCAAAATTCAGATCAACCCGTCAATCTTCCTTCGTATGAATTTACCGATAAAAACTATGGTTCTATTATTTACGCGAAAATGCCATTGCTGTTTCATCATCTTCAGGAATATCTTGGCGACAGTTTGTTTGATGTGATGATGCAGAGCTATTACGAAAAATGGAAATTCAAGCATCCATTACCGGATGATTTTTTTGATATCGCCAGGAAATATGCAAATGATAGTCTTGATTGGTTTATAAAAGAGCAAATGAATACAACTCAAAAGACAGATTTCAAAATCGTTTCCATTCATAAGGATTCTATAAGGATAAAAAATAAAACAGGTTCTTTAGTGCCATTTTCTATTTCGCAATTAAAGAACGATTCTGTTTTAAACACCAGGTGGTTTAAAGGATTTGAAGGGACGAAGAATTTTTATATTGATTCGATAAAAGGGAAAATTATCCGCATTGATGCATTTGAAACAACGCTTGATCTGTTCAGAGATAACAACACAATTTACACTTCTGGATTATTTAAAAAAGCGAAGCCATTGAAAATAATCCTGTTTGGTAATTTTGAAAACCCGTATCGCACACAAATCTTTTTTGCTCCCATTGCAGGAGCAAATTTGTATAATAAAACAATGCTGGGTTTGGCTTTTTATAACAATATTATACCGCATAAAAAATTCGAATATGTTATTGCACCAATGTATTCTTTTGGAACGAATGATATTGCGGGCTATGCAAATTTTGAAAGACATTTTTCAACTTCCGGAATGTTTAAACAGATTCATTTGGGTGTTGATGCAGCGAGGTTTGCGTATGAATACTACACGAATTCTTCAACCTATAATAAAATTTCGTCATTTCTTTCTTTTGATTTGAAGAAACGAAATATGCGCTCATCTGTAAATCAAAATATAAGTTTGAGATCTGTATTCCTTTTCTTTAATAAGAACATAAACACTGATGCAACATACAGCATTGCTAAAAGTGCACGAATTGACGAACTGACATACAACTTCCAAAATAATTCCGCTATTAATAAAAATTCAGTGAATGTGGTTTTACAAAACATCACCGATAACGGAAATGAAATAAAATTATTTGCTGTTTTCAAGCAAACAATAAACTACGACAAGCCAAAGAAAAAACTCGATATACGATTATTTGGGGGAACATTTATATTGAAAGATGATAATGTTTCCGGAGATTATCAATACCGCACTACAGGCAATATGGGTTGGAATGATTATACTTTTGATCATGCACTATTTGGCCGTTCGGAAAATGAATTATTCAGTACCGGATTATTTACACATCAGCTTATTGAAAAGGATGCGAATATGCATATGCCGATAAGTATTACAAGTACCAACAGTTGGTTATTTAGTGCAAATTTTGTTTCTACAATTCCCGGACCTGTACCACTCCGAATTTTTGCAGATGTTGCCTATGTAAATAGTACTGCTTATTTTCCACAAACAAGCCAAACAGCATATACCCCAACATTTCAATACGTGGCTGGAATAAAATTAGTTGTAGTTGAAGATATTTTTGAGATAAATTTTCCGCTTTTTAATTCTACAGATTTTGAAACGGCATATTTAAATAATTCGAATATTGATTATAAGAACGAGAGCAACTTTCAACACCTTGCCCGGAAAATCACATTTACTTTAAATCTTAATAAGCTCAATCCACTTAAGGCAGCGAGAGAAATTTCATTGTTTTAAAAATAGAACCCAAGTTATTTTTTACGGAAATTTCGGGAACTTTTTAAAGTCGGGTTTTCTTTTTTCAAGAAAAGAATTTTTTCCTTCTTTGGCTTCATCGCTCATGTAATATAAAAGAGTGGCATTGCCGGCAAGCTCCTGAATTCCTGCTTGTCCGTCAAGCTCCGCATTGAATGCAGATTTCAATAAGCGCAAAGCAACCGGACTTTTTTCGATCATTTTTCTGCACCATTCAATCGTTGTGTCTTCTAATTTTTCAATCGGAACAACTTTATTTACTAATCCCATTTCGAGCGCTTCTTTTGCATCATACTGATCGCACAGGTACCAGATCTCTCTTGCCTTTTTTTGTCCGACAATTCGTGCTAAATAACTTGCACCAAATCCACCATCAAAGCTTCCAACAATCGGTCCGGTTTGACCGAATCGTGCATTTTCAGCAGCGATCGAAAGATCACAAATAACATGAAGAACATGTCCGCCACCAATTGCCCAGCCCGCTACCATTGCAACAACCGGTTTCGGTATTCTTCTTATCTGCATCTGAAAGTCGAGTACATTTAAACGGGGAACACCATCATCGCCAACATATCCGCCATGTCCGCGGACACTCTGATCACCGCCACTGCAAAAAGCTTTGCCCCCTTCTCCGGTTAAAATAATGCAATAGATGTTTTCATCCTGACGACAAATTTCCATAGCTTCACTCATTTCTTTTACCGTTAACGGAGTGAAAGCATTATGCTTCTCAGGTCTGTTGATACTAATCTTTCCGATTCCTTCAAAAAATGAAAATTTTATTTCTTTAAATTCTTTTATTGTTTTCCAATTGTATTTTGATTCCATCTTATTGTATAATTTTTTTATTTTATTACCAAAATCCGTATCCATAAGGATTGGGAGTAATACCCGGAATATACCCTATTCTGTTAGTGTAGGTTAATGGTAATTTCCGTTGCTGTAAAGATTTAATTTCTTCTTTATTAAGTTGAATCATTTTGTGAAATGATTCAGGTGTTTCCTTATTTTTTTTGAGTAAAGCCAGCATATCAAACGATGAATTATTTTCCCATCGTTCATCATCTTTTTTTAAATTATTCAATACTCTTTTCTTTACATTTTCATCATTTGTATTCAAAGACGAGTCTATTCTGATATTAATGTTTATAGTATTTCCGGTGTTTTTATTTTGGGCAAAAGCAAAAACACCAATACCTAAAAACAATATTCCAAACAGAGCTCTCAATTCTCAGATCTTTATTTTTTTGAACGCTTTAAAAATACCTGCATTTTGATCCATATCAAATGTAATTTCCAATACGGATGCTCTTTTATCAGGATCAAAAAATGCCGGAAGCACTTTTTTCAAACCTTCTTCCGAATCACAAAAATAATATTCCATGTCATTATCAAGCACAGTATTTTTTATTCGCGTTTGATGTGGTGTGGTAAAATAATTCAATTTATTTTTATGTGACGAAGGACCATCAATAAGCTGAAAAATACCACCACCAAAATTATTGAATACGATGATGCGTAAATTATTTGGAACATGTTTATTCCATAAAGCATTTCTGTCGTAAAGGAACGCAAGGTCTCCTGTTAATAATAGTGTTAAGCGGTTATTAATTAAAGCTGCTCCAAGAGCAGTGGATGTGCATCCATCAATTCCGCTGGTGCCACGGTTTCCACTCATTACCCAGCTGTCGTTTAATTTACCCAGAAGGCTTACATAACGTATGCAACTGCTGTTTGCTATGTGAAAATTTACTGCATCAGGAATGTTCTTTAAAATAATATTTGTAGCATGAAGTTCAGAGAATTTTTGATTCCGTTTTTTGGGTGAGTATTGCTCTAAAAAAGAATCAACAGCTTCATTTGTTCTTTTGTCAAGTGCTTGCCAGAATTTTTTATAATCAGAATTTATATCCGAAAACGAACCCAATACTTTAAGCGTTTCAAAATGATCATCACGAATAAATTGTGTGACATTATTATAAGTGTCGATCAGATCATTGTCATCCTGTATCCGGAAATGATAGTTTGGTTTTTGGTTCTTTAACCAGAGTTTTAAGCTTTTTGAAAGTACCGGACCGCCTATTGAAATGAGCATATCCGGCTCAAGTTGTTTCAGTGTTTTTTCATTGGCTTGTGAAAGGACAAGATCAAAATTCGGGATCGTACAAACGCTTTGTTTATTACTTAAAATATCACACAGAATAACAGTATCCCCAATATTTTTAAATGCTCTTAACGCAGTAAATAATTTATCATTAACAGGAAACTGGCCGATGAGAATTATTTTCTTTTTTGATCTTTTCCACGCATCAATCAAGGCTTTGTTTTGTTGGCGTTTGATTTTTGTTTCAGTAAAAGGCGCATTTAATTTTATGGAGGCGGGAAGCGTATCTTTTTTTTCTGCAGTTAATTTTATACGATCATATAAAGGCTCCCGCAGCGGGACATTAATGTGAACAGGTCCCAATTTTCTTTTTGAAATTTGAAATGCAGTAAAAATAATTTCTGAAGTTTTTTTGAAATTCTCTTTTCCGATTGTATAACAAGGCAATTCATCAGAATAATGAACATGTGTCCCATAAATATTTTTTTGCATAATCATCTGACCGTCCTGTTGATTTAAAAATTCAGGAGGTCTGTCAGCAGTTAAAACAATCAGGGGAATTTTTTGGTAATACGCTTCGGCAATTGCCGGAAAAAAATTAAGTAAAGCGCTACCGCTTGTACAGATGAGCACAACGGGCTGTTTTATTTGCTGAGCCATTCCAAGAGCGATAAATGCGGCAGAGCGCTCGTCAATAACTGAATAGCAACAGAAATTTTTATCGTCAGCAAATGCATATACTAACGGTGCAGATCTCGATCCCGGACAAATGATAACATGCTTAACGCCAAGCGTAGCAAGAGTTTTGGCTATAGCAAAAACATGTTGTTGCATATTTGATCTGAGATTAAAATAGTATATTTCATAATTTATTCGTTAATCAAATCAACACATAAATAATAAATATTAAAGTGATTTGTATGTTGAAATGAACAAATGCAAAAATTTTGTCAAAAATATCATTTGATTGGGGTTTGAAAAATGAAATCATTTTCTATTTTCGTGAGCTTTAAAACATATTGCTAAACAAGAAATTATAAAAAGAAGTACGATTGATGAAAAAGATATTCGCGACAGTCATATTTGGTTTGATATTAATAGCGGCCAAAGCACAAAAGCAGGACCCAAAGTCTCCGGGCTTTGATTTTGGTATTTCTCAAACACCAGACACCAGTATGAAATCTCTGGATACTTTACCGAAACCTCAGGGAGAACAAGTTGCCAAACCTTATGAAAGAATTATTTTATATCTTGATTCAGTTACAAATCTGATATCTTATATTGGAGTAGTTGAACCTAAAGATATTAATACAACTCCGGATGAAACGACAAGTTCGGATTCATTATATGCAAGAGCGAAACGATGGGCAAACAGAAAGTTTACTGGTGGAGTTAAACCCGTTTTTGAAACTGATAAGAAAAATTTAAAACTTGTTATAAACGGTTGGATGCCGGCATATGCTTATGGAAACAAGTATTCGAAACGAAATATAGGCAAATATGAATTTAAGATGACGGTTTGGTTTAAAGAAGGACGTTATAAATATCAGCTTACTAATTTTGTTCACGAGGGCATAAAATCAAACGAAGGAACAGTATCCCGTAATTATTTCGAATTTTATTATACCTCTCCGAATAATATTAAGGGTTACGATACGACTTTGCGCTTTGCAGATAAAGACATCAATAAGTTAATCGGGGATTTTAAAAAATGGCTGAAAGATCCTATAATTATTGATGAAGAAGAGTGGTAGACCCACCGGAACATAATTATTTTTTAGCCACAGATCTAACAGATTAAAATTAGCTGTTAGATCTGTGGCTATTTTTTTTAAGAAAATATATTAAATGAAATATTAAATTAGCTGTTCTTTTCACTTGAAAGTCAAATAACAAAAATCATGAAAACTAAACTACTCTTCAATTTCCTGCAAAAAAAATGTTTCCTTTTTTTAGCAATGATTACATTTGGTTATGTTAATGCTCAGGTATCAACAAGCTACACATTTTCCACCTCAAACACTGCTCCGTATACATACATAACTGGTGGTACAGTTTATGGCGGTCCCAATGACGATGATTTTTATTATAACGCACCGATTGGATTTAATTTCAGTTATAATGGTGTTTCGTTTAGCAACCTATGGGTAGATGCTAACGGGTTTATAACTTTTGGAGGACCTTCTACACCTCCTTCATCAACGTATTATTATGGACCACCGGTAGCATACAATTCAAATTGTATTGCAGCATTTGCCCAAGATCTGCAGGGAGATAGTTTGCCTACAAGTGAGATGCGTATACAAACCATAGGAACGGCACCCAACAGAACATGTATTATTCAATGGAGAGACTGGGGATTGTATGGAGCATCAGGAATCAGTGCCCCATCAACAGCAGAAATTTATAATTTTCAAATTCAGTTGTTTGAAAACAATGGTAACGGAATTGTTCAGATCGTTTATGGAGGGTTTCACTCAACAACATTGTCAACTGCCATTACAGTTCAGGCAGGACTTAGCGGAACAACGACTTCAGATTTCAACGACCGCACAGCAACTACTACATGGTTAACAACTACAGCAGGAACGGCTAATACATCAAGCATAAGCTATTCAAATACAATTAAACCTGACTCGGGCAGAACATTTACCTGGGTTATTCCTCCTGCACCAATGGTATGGGATTCGGTAACCACTGTTCAGGTGACAAACGGAGTGCTTCAGAATTCTACGAATAATCCAGTAGTTGCAGCAGTTGTTTATACACATGGAAGTGCAAATCCAAAAGTGGTAACTCAGGTTAATTTTAACACTATAGGAACAAATAATCTTTCTGATATTTCGAATGCAAAAGTATTTTTTACCGGTACAAATGCTGTGTTTACTGCAACCAATCAGTTTGGATCAACGGTTGCAGTACCAAGTGGTGCCATGACTTTTAACGGATACGATACCTTAAGCCCGGGTGCAAATTATTTCTGGCTAACCTATAATGTTGCTTCCGGTGCTGCTCTTGGCGACAGTCTTGACGGGCAATGTACAAATGTTACGGATTCATTGATACATACACACACGCCAATAGTCACATCACCAGCGGGATTCAGGAAAATAATTTTACCATTGACCGGAACGTATACCATTAATCCATCTGCCATAGCATCATCTACCAACTTTGTAAGTTTTACTACAGCATTAGCTTCATTGCAGTTAAACGGTGTTTCTGGACCTGTTAAATTTTTAGTGTCTGCAGGAACATATACATTTACATCAGCGTTGAAAATAAATCTTGTTAATGGTGCAAGCCCGCTGAATACAGTAACGTTTGACGGAGGAAGTGCTGCTACCACAACGCTTACCGGATCTATTGCCTATTCACCAATAGTAATGCTGAATAATTGCTACTATATAACACTGCGAAATTTCACAATTACGAATTCGGTTACACTATCAGCAACCGGTCCAACAACCTGCTCGGCCATTACCATTTTAGGAAGTTCCCTTTTAAATTACGGTAGTGGATGTAACATTAAAAATTGTATTATAAACCTGCCAAACACTGCATCGTATTCCAGTGCAGGAATTGCAATGACTGTAGATACTTCCGGAAGTTCTTTTAATACTTCTGTGTTAATGGATAGCGTTCTCATAGACAGTAATATTATCAATGGAGGTTATTATGGAATCGGGATTTTTGGAGCGCTTAGCACAGGGTATAACCGTGGTTTAAAAATTCGATCAAATACCTTGAATAATAATTATTATATGGGAGCAAATCTCACATATATCTTTAATTCAATGGATGTAAACTTTAATACACTAAACCTCTCTGCATCCACAAGTTATTATGGTTTGTATTTAAATCGTTGTGAAGGAAACAGCACACCGCATAATATTATCGGCAATAAGATATATAATTCGAATGGTTATGGAATTTATGCTGCAAATATTTTAAGTAATCCGAATTACTACATAAAAATATTTGATAACATTATTTCAAGCAGCACTACAAATGGATACAACTGTTTGTATCTTGTTCTGATTTCCGGATATGCAGATGTGTATCACAATACTCTTATCTATAATTATCCGGGTGCATCAACAACATACGGTCCGATGTATTATTCATCAACATCTACAGCAATAAATATTAAGAATAATATTTTGATAAATACTGCAACCACAGGTACAGCAACTTGTTTATATTTGGGAAGCAATCCTACAGGAAATGTTGTAAATAATAACGTGTATTACAACAAGGCAAATACAAATCTGGTTTATAGAAACCTAATAACATATACACCTTCAACTTATCTAAGTGCAACAGCAGGAGGTGATAGTTCGTTTAATGTGCTGCCGAATTTTGTCAGTACATCTGATTTTCATCTTGCTGATGGATGTAATCCGAAAGGAACAAATGTTAATTCGTCTATCCCTTATGATATTGACGGACAAACAAGATCAACAACACCTTTAGTGGGAGCTGATGAAGTTCCAATTTATCTGAACGATATGACAGTAACTACATTATTGTCTCCGGCATTTCCTTTATCACTCGGTACACAAACAGTTGCAGCAAGAGTTAAAAATCTTGGAAGTAATACCGTTTCATTTTTCAATATCAGTTATAAATTAAACAGTGCAACCCCGGTAACGCAGATATATGCAACAACACCGTTAAATTCGTGCGATACAACATCCATAACATTTACAACAACGGCTACGATCACATTATCGAACAATACACTAAAGGTGTATACAAGCGGACCAAATTCAACTACTGATGGTAACACTTCAAATGATACGTTAACGTCTGTATTATCAACACCAATGAGCGGTGCTTATGTTATTGGTGTGGCACCATCCGATTTCACTACGTTTGCACTTGCACTTGCTTCACTTCAACAACGGGGTGTTAGTGGAAGAGTAACGTTAAATGTAAAATCAGCAACATATAACGAGTATATTGATTTCAGTACATACACTATTCCCGGTTTATCCACATCAAATTCGGTAACGTTCCAATCGCAGGCAGGAGTTAGCGACTCTGTTATTTTAAGTCCGTCTTCTAATGCATTTATTATTAAGTATACAAATACTTCGTATGTGCATTTCAGAAACATGACACTTACACAACCAACAGTTGGGAATAATGGAATTGTATTTACAGGAACAACATCATCATTCGATACCATTTATAATTGTAAGATCAATCTGCCACTATCCGCCAGTACATCATATATTGTTACAACAAATGGTGCTTACCTAAATAATATTGTTTTACGGAAAAATACATTTAGTGGAGGCTATTATGGAATTTACATGTACAATCGTACGCCTAATGTGGGTCAAAACTGTTTTATTGACAGTAATACTTTCCAGAATATTTATTACTATCCTTTGTATATTGATTTTAATTCAGTAGGTTTTAAAATAAAGAACAATACATTTACTCTGAACAGTAATTCTTCAGGTACTGTACAAGAAATATATAATTATTACCCCGATTCGGCATACGAGTTTGCAAATAATATTATGAACATTGCTTCAGGGATAGCTACGTTTTGGTTTTATCCAAACTATTATGCCCAGGGAAACGCCAGCATACATACAAAACTTTACAACAATAAGATCATACTTGCTGCAACCACAACACAGGTGATAGGATATATAGGATACTGGACAGTATACACCGATGTTTATAACAATGATTTCAATTTAGGTAACGGATATGTGTATACCGGATATGGAAGTACAACACGTTTATATAATAATACCATCAACAGTAATTCAGCTTCATACACAATGTATGTTTATGCAGGGTATCCTGGCAATGAAAAATGGAATAATATTATTTCAAATACAGGTTCTGCTCCTGCATTATATACGACAGGAACTTTGGGAGCAACTGAAAAATATGATTTCAATAATTATTATACGACAGGAACTAACCTTATTTACAGTGGGGCATATTACACAATGTCTTCATGGAAAGCATTGGCTGCAAACGTAAGTGCAGGCAGAGACAGAAACTCCCTCAACTATCGTCCTCCGTTTACAAGTACACTTAATTTGGCACCAAATGCAGCGGATACAGCTGTATGGAGCATTAACGGAAGAGCAATACATGGTTTCGCTGCAACAGATGTTAACGGAGTTACAAGACCCGCAACAACATCTGCAGGGGTTCCTGATATCGGGGCATATGAAGTAACACCAAGCGTACTTCCGCCTTTTGCAACCATGACACCAACCGCAACACCAACTGCAGGTATAAGTCAATATTTTACATTTGGTTCGGATACCGTTGCACGAATTGACTGGGCATCATTCAGCACTGTTCCTGCAACGATCACACTCAGAAATTATACAGGTGTTCCACCAACACAAACAGGAACCGTTACAAACTATATGTATGCATATTGGGATTTTGTTGCACCAGCAGGTTTCTATAACTATTCTGTGACATTGTATTACAAGAAACCATGGATAGGAACAAATCCAAATGAGGCAAATATGATACTTACCAAAAAAGTTATCGGAAGCCCTTGGACAGCTTCTTATTCGAGCACTATCGATACAACCAGAACATGGTTAAGTTGTGCAGGACTATATAATATCGGACAAACAACAGGTACAGATCAGTTTGTTCCGCTGCCAATTAAGCTTACAACTTTTGTAGCAATAGTTTCAGCTAATAACGGATTATTAACATGGTCAACAGCATCTGAAATTAATTCTTCTATGTTTGGAATTGAGCGTTCGTTGGATCGAATAAATTTCACGCCAATTGCTAATGTTAAAGCAAGCGGAAACAGTATGGAAACGATGAATTATCTGTTTACGGATTATAATGCCCTTGATCTTTTCAAAAACACAAATACAATTTATTATCGCTTAAAATTAGTTGATAAAGACGGATCATATTCATATTCTGATATTGCGATCCTGAATCGTAAATCAATAAGTGATGGAAACATAAATGTATATCCAAATCCGTTTACAAATAATATTTCATTATCCGTTGGAGCTGCTCAAAATGCAACAGCAACAATTGAAATATCGGATATTCAGGGAAGACTTATTGCTTCGAGAACAATTGAAATGATAAAGGGCGATAAACAAATTACTTTGAATGGATTATCCGAACTTGAAAAAGGTGTGTACTTAATTAATGTGTATGTGAATGGTGATGTGATGCACACAAAAGTAATCAAGAATTAAGGTCGTAAATAAAAGTTAAAAGAAAAAGGCTGTCGTATACGACAGCCTTTTTTATTGATATATTAAAATGGATTTGAACTTATTATCATTCAATAAATTCTCATTGTTATTTACTACAATTATGGAAATCAATAATCATTTCATATAGATTGATACTATTTAATGAAGATGTGTAAGCCAATACAAATGAAAAAAGCCGCTGCATTTTTAAATGCAGCGGCTTTTTTCATTTTCAATAAACTATTATTTTATTCCAACCAGCTCCACATCAAAAATGAGTGTTGAGTATGGTGGGATAACATCTTTTACTCCCTGATCTCCGTAAGCAAGATTATAAGGGATGACCAGACGCATTTTATCTCCAACCTGCATTAACGCAATGCCTTCATCCCAGCCTTTAATTACCTGTCCTTGTCCCAGAGGAAAAGAGATTGGTTCACCGCGATCAACAGATGAATCGAAAATTTTTCCATCTTTTAAAAATCCTGTATAATGAACGTTCACGATTTTTCCTTTTTCAGCTTTCGGTGAATTCGGATCTTTTGACTTTTCAACTACAATATATTTTAGCCCGCTTGGTAATGAAATTGTATCATGTTTAACCAATGTCCATGGTTTTACAGGTTCGCTGATACCCATCAATTCCACATCAAAGAACAATGTTGAATTTGCCGGTATAGGACCTTGTGCAGCGCTGCCATAACCGATTGAAGGAGGAATGGTCAATACCGCTCTGTCGCCAACATGCATCAATGCAATACCTTCATCCCATCCTTTAATAACACGGCCTTCGCCAAGTTTAAAAGTTATCGGCTGATTTCGGTCGCGTGAGCTGTCGAATGTTTTTCCATCAGCAAGACGACCGATATAATGCACACTAACATTGCTGCCAACTTTTGCTTCAGCGCCTTTTCCAAATTGTTTAAACATGTATTTTAAACCGGATGCGGTTGTGTATTCAGTTTCTAATTTCATGTGTTTACGATCGGGTAATTTTTCTGTTTTGCTTTTTTGTGCAAATGCTGATGAAAAGATGATCGAGGCAAATGCACCAATGATTAATTTTTTCATGGTCAGTTTATTTTAGTTAGTTCAACATCAAATACTAATGTGGAAAGAGGAGGGATTTGTCCGCTGCCACCATCGCCATATGCAAGTTGTGAAGGAATAATAAACGTATATTTTTCACCCTCTTTCATCAATTGTAATCCTTCATCCCAGCCTTTAATTACCTGGCCTAAACCAACAGTAAAAGTAAACGGATCTTGTCCTTCGCGTGTTTCGTCAAATACAGTTCCGTTCAATAGTGTACCTTTATATTTTACAGTTACTTTATCTCCGCTTTTCACCTGTTTTCCTTTTGATGATTTAACAATAAAATACTGTAAGCCACTTGCAGTTTTTTTAACTTCTTTATCTTTAATACCATTCATAAAATTCATAAGTGAGAGCGAATCTTTTTTTGCAAGATCCATTTGTTGCTCTTTTCTTTTTCTTAGAATTTCCTGTTGGTTGAATGTTTCAACGATCTTCATCACAAAATGAACATTTTCTCCTGCTTTCATATTTGCTGGTCGTGGCAATCCGAAACTCTTATTGAACAGGGTATCGGCATTCACTAAAATTTCAACACTGTCACCTTTCGACAAAGCCATAAATACAGTGTGCAATACCGGTTCATCAGAAGGAATGTAACGTGGATTGTTTGCTTTAAATGTTTCAAGAATTACAGAATCGTGTTCTGTTGTAAGCTTTAGATTTGCAAGGATCAGATCACCTGTTCCAACAGAACGGGATGAATCACTGTGTGACAGAATCCGGTATTTGGTACCGTCTTCGGTTACCTCAAACTTTTTGCTGCATCCGAATAATAATGCAATTGAAGCGGTTATGATTAAAAGATTTTTCATTTGTTTTTTCTGTTTTTTTGGTGCGAATTTAACTTAATAGATGTTTGTATTTATATATTATTGATTTTACTTTTTCTTCAACAATCTCAATTGGTTCTGTACTTTCTCCACCGGCAGCATTGAAATGACCGCCACCATTGAAATACATCCGCGCTATTTCATTGCATGGAATATTTCCTTTTGAGCGGAAAGACATTTTTCGTAAATGATTTCTGTCAATTATAAGAACAGAAAGTTTAACTCCTTTAATCGTCAAGCCATAATTTACAAGTCCTTCGGTATCTCCGGTAATGATATTGTATTTTTTTAATTCATCAGCTTTAATACAAATAAGAACAGTATTCAATTCTTCAATGTATTGCAGTTTTTCATTCAGGCAATATCCGATAAATCGTGTACGATCTATAGAATAATTATCATAAATTTCTTCATAGATCTTATTCGTTTCGACACCTTTTTCAAGCAATACAGCTGCTACCCGATGTGTACTTGGATACGTGCTTGGATGTTTGAAAGAAGCAGTATCTGTCATTATTCCGGCATACAGGCAGCTTGCAACATCCTTGTTAATTTTATCCACCTCACCAAGTTGTTCAATAAAGAAAAAAATCAGTTCACATGTAGAACTCGCAGCAGTTGTCCATAAGCCTGTATGGGTAAATCCTTCGGGTTCGAGATGATGATCGATCAGAACTTTTTCGGCTTTTGATTTTGTAACAAGATCACCGAGTTTATTAATTCGTTTGAGTGAATTGAAATCAAGACAAAATATGAGATCAGCTTTAGCAACTAAAGCTGCACATTTTTTTTCCTCCATTTCAAAATTGACCACCTCTTTTTCTCCGGGTAACCATTTTAAAAAATCTCCGTAATCTGTTGGAGAGATAACTGTTGAACGAATTCCTATTTGTTTTAAAAAATTATAAAGTCCAAGTGAAGAACCCAATGCATCAGCATCGGGCTTATGATGTGTTGTGATGATGATTTCGGGTTGCGGATCACGAGCCAGTAAAGGCTTTATGTGGGATATATTATTCAGAATCTATTTTATTAAAACGCTGCAAATGTCGCTAAAAACACAATATTTCAAAATGAAGAATAAATCGGAACACGTTTTATTAAAACGCTTCTCCCATTGTGAGATAAAAAGCTGATGCACCATCTATTCCCATTCCGTAGTCTACACGTATATTCATTTTCTCTTTTGGAATTCCCATTACGCGCAAGCCAATACCATAGCATGGTTTGAGGTTTGATGAAAGATCACCAACTGTTGAGCTAACCGTTCCGAAGCCCCCAAAAGCGATCATTGAAACAGGTCCCCATATGGTTTTTCTCAACTCCGACTGAAAAGCCATTGCATTGTGATCGCGATAACGCCCGTTGTAATAGCCACGCATATACGAGTCGCTACCCAGTGTTCCCATCAACCGGAATGGAATATTTCCGGTGTTCAGATTGAAAAAAGCTTGCACAGCCAGTACGTTTTCTTTCCAGAGACCTATATATTTTCGTGCATCAAGCGTAATGTTTGTGAAATTATAGCCACTTC
>Ga0206974_1103_pt1 | contig 20546 bp, 12 predicted proteins | sample Alteio_BWOrgHeat_84_FD_152920 | JGI IMG/M metagenome (GOLD analysis project Ga0206974, IMG submission 152920) | Enriched cells from forest soil in Barre Woods Harvard Forest LTER site, Petersham, Massachusetts, United States -... | ecosystem: Environmental > Terrestrial > Soil > Temperate forest >... | reverse complement strand
TACTATTGTTCATGGAATTCAAATGATCTTATTGCTCGCTATCGGAAGTGTTTGCTCACTTCTGGTTCTTGCAATGCATAAAAAGAAAGGTGTTTAAAATGTCTCATCATCAACATATCGTTTCTAAAATTGTTACACGTGAAACAATTTTTGCGCAGCTAAAAAAATGGAATGAATCGGATGAAAAAATAGTTTTTACGAATGGCTGTTTTGACCTCATTCATCGCGGACATGTGGATTATCTTTCTAAGGCTGCCGACCTTGGAACGAAACTTATTATCGGTGTAAATACAGATACTTCAGTACAAAAATTAAAAGGAGCACATCGTCCGATACAGGATGAATATTCACGTTTGCTCATTCTTGCTTCTTTCGAATTTGTAGATGCTGTAATTTTATTTGATGAACAAACTCCTTATGAACTCATCAAATCAATACAACCTGATGTGCTTGTAAAAGGCAGTGACTACAAACCGGAAGATATTGTCGGTTATGATATTGTTACAGCAAAAGGTGGTGAAGTAAAAACAATTGAATTTCTCCCAGGATTTTCTACTTCGGCAATAGAAAAGAAAATTAAGACATCATAATATTTTCTCCCTCTCCTTTGGAGAGGGGCGGGGTGAGGTCTAATGTTTGAAATGCCTTATTCCGGTAAAGTACATTGCTATTTCATGTTCATTACAATACTTCACTGACGCATCATCTTTAATCGAACCTCCCGGTTGAATCACTGATTTTATTCCTTCATTTCCGGCAATCTCAACACAATCGGGAAAAGGGAAAAAAGCATCGCTGCTCATCACTGCTCCATGCAGATCAAAATTAAAAGCATGTGCTTTTTCGATCGCTTGCTTCAGTGCATCCACACGTGATGTTTGTCCGCAACCAATTCCGATAAGTTGTTTATTTTTTGCCAATACAATGGTGTTTGATTTGGTATGTTTTACGATTTTATCTGCAAATAACATATCAGTGATCTCTTGTGGTGTAGCTGCTTTGGTGGTAACGCACGTTAAATTATTTTCGCCCAATACCACGGCATCTCTGTCCTGTTCAACAACTCCATTGAGAATACTTCTGAATAATTTATTTTTAGGTAGTGATGATCTCTGCTGAAGAATAATACGGTTTTTTTTTGTTTTCAAAATTTCTATTGCTTTTTCATCATAAGAAGGAGCAATGATTACCTCGAAAAATATTCTATCGATCTCAGCTGCTGTTGTTGAGTCAATATGTTTGTTGGATGCGATGATACCACCGAATGCCGAAACGGGATCACCTGCAAGCGCATCTTTCCATGCTTCGAAAATGGTATCCCGTGATGCAATGCCACATGCATTATTATGTTTGATAACGGCAACAGTCGGTTCTTCAAAATCAGTGATGAGATTCAATGCTGCATCAATATCCAGTAAATTATTATAGGATAACTCTTTCCCGTTCAATTGAACAAAGATTTCATCAAGATTGCCATAGAAAACACCTTTCTGATGTGGATTTTCGCCATAGCGTAAAACTTTACCATGTTGCACACTCGATTTGAAAGCTGAATGATTTGCATCGAAATAATTAAAGATCAAACCATCGTAATGCGAAGTTATATTGAATGCTCTCGAGGCAAATTCTTTTCGTTGTTCGATACTGCTTTCGCCTTTTTGTTCATCAAGAATATGTATCAGATTTTTGAAATCATTTTTATCCGCAATGATCAGTGTGTCGTTGAAATTTTTTGCAGCCGCACGTATCAGTGAAACACCACCGATATCAATTTTTTCAATGATCTTTTTTTCATCGGTTGTTGATTTTACAGTTTCTTCAAAGGGATACAGATCAACGATCACCAGATCGAAAAAAGGAATTTCATATTGCTGAACTTCTTTCTGATCCTGCTCATTTGAACGTCTTGCCAGAATTCCTCCAAACACTTTCGGGTGCAAAGTTTTTACACGTCCGCCTAAAATACTTGGATATCCCGTAAGCGATTCAACTGCAATCACATTTATCCCAAGCTTTTCAATAAAATCCTGAGTTCCTCCTGTTGAATAAATAGTTATGCCAAGCCTATTCAATGCGATAACAATTGGCTCAAGACCATCTTTATAAAATACCGAAATTAGTGCATTTTGGATTTTGCGTGCTTCATTCATCATAACCGCAAAAGTATGTTTTGGATTGTATTAGAGAAATGATTGTGAAGAATTTTTACAACTCATTATTCAACAACTTCAATTCACAAATTTTCTGGTAATTTTTGCTTCTTACTGCTGCCTGCAAAACAGGTAAATGTCTTGGTCCGTGTGTATCGGAGCCAATCATACTCACCATCTTTTTTTCGATGAGCCATTCAGCAGTCTTTTGTATCTGCGGTGAATAATATCCGATCAATGAGAAAATATTTATCTGAAAAAGAATTCCGGATTCAAAAAGTTCTTCATATTTTTCTTTCTTTATCGCCATGTACCCATACCGCTCGGGATGTGCCAAAACAGGTCTGTAGCCATTCACCCGCAAGTTGAACAGTACTTTTTTAAGGTTACGGGGTTCATCAGAAAACGGCATTTCAACAAGGACATAATTATTACCGAAAGTCATTAATTTAGAAGTTTCGATCTTTTGTTCAAGCAGGTCATCAATCATGTATTCGGCTGCTGCATGAATTTCTATCGGGATATTTTTTTCTTTTAACAGTATTCTTAACTCTTCAAGTTTAGGCAGGATATTTTCAGGGCCATTTTTATAAAAATCACTCATGATATGCGGTGTAGTGATCACTTTTTTGTAACCCATTTCGCTCCACGTTCTCAGCACTTCAATACTTTGTTCAAATTTTTCAACGCCATCATCAATAGAGGGAATCAAATGAGAATGAAATTCAGTAGTAATGGGATTTATAAAATCTGAATCAGCTTGTTTCGGTTTCGATTTAAATAAGTTGCCAAATAATCCCATTTATACTTCTGCTAAAAATTCTTTAAGTGACATTATATTCGGCACATTCAACGAATCTACCCTGCGGAAATCCGCAATATAAAGTGAGAGCCAGTCGAGTGTGTGGATGGTTTCATAAACGGTTGTTATATTAATTTCCTCCAGTAATACAGGAATAATTTTATTGTTTTCCACTTCCAATAAATTATTGAGAAAATCGAAGCGTGAAGCAACACGGCTGTCAGCATTTTTATGAATGAAAAAATAAATACTTTCCATTTGACCGTAATAACTTTCGATCACGTTATGATTCATTTCAGGGATCACATGATGAAAACATTCGTGCTTTGCATTCTCCTGGATTTGCTGGCAAAAACGTATTCCAACAGATTCAAGAGCCCCGTCAGTTATCACAATAAATTTCTTTGCTATTTTCGATTTTATTGAATTGAAAACCTGTTGCGCATCGTCTTCAAATGATGATGAATCTTTTACTCTTTCAGCAACAGAATGTAATTCATTTTTTACATCTTTTCCAATAAGTTCCCCGAAGATCTGTATCAGATAAGTCAATGAAAATCCAAGTGCCATGCGTGGTTGGAAGCCAGGTTCAAGATGATAGGTATGGAGATTATCGGATACTGCAAATTCTTTCAATTTGCCTCCCGAAGTCAGAATAAGTGTTTTGCATCCAAGTGATTTCACTTCCTCATACATCGTCAGTGTTTCTTCTGTATTGCCTGAATATGAAACAAGAATTACAAGCGATCTTTCATTTACATATTTCGGTAACATATAATCCGCGATGCATTCAACCGGTATTGGAAAATCATTCATGAATAAAGAACGTGTGATCCGTCCGCCAATGCCAGAGCCGCCCAGACCACCAATAATCAGATTGCTGAATTGTGTTGCAGAAAGCCCATGCGAATGGTAATTAGCCAATGCAAATTCGACCTGTGATGAAAATTTTTTTAACGCTTCGTGTTGTTCGTTCATTGTTTTAGCTTTTAGCTTTTAGTCTTTAGCACTCCAAAGGTGGCTGAAGACTAACAGCTCATTTTATCAAACTTAAAAGATACTGTCCGTATCCGCTTTTCAATAATTTATCTGCTTCGTGTTTTAGTTGTTCTTTATTGATCCACCCGTTTTTGAATGCAATTTCTTCAATACATCCTATTTTCCAGCCCTGACGATCTTCAATTACCTGAACAAATTGTCCGGCCTGCATCAGTGATGTAAATGTACCTGTATCAAGCCATGCTGTTCCACGTTGCAAAACTCCGACCTTGAGTTTTCCTTTTTGTAAATAGGCTTTATTTACATCTGTAATTTCCAGTTCACCACGATGCGAAGGTTTAATATTTTTTGCAATTTCCACCACTTCATTGTCGTAAAAATATAATCCCGGAACTGCATAATTTGATTTCGGCTGTTGCGGTTTTTCTTCAATGCTTACAACGTTCATTTTATCATTAAACTCAACCACACCATAACGTTCAGGATCGCTCACATGATATGCAAACACAACACCTCCATCGGGATCATTGTTTTCTTTCAGCAGTTGGCTTAATCCCGAACTGAAGAAAATATTGTCACCTAAAATAAGTGCAACTTTTTCTTTTCCGATAAATTTTTCGCCTATGATGAATGCCTGCGCAAGCCCGTCAGGATTTGGTTGTTCGGCATATTCAAAGGTGCATCCGATCTGTGAACCGTCACCTAATAATTTTCTGAAATCAGGCAGATCATGAGGAGTGGAAATGATTAATATTTCGCGGATTCCGGCAAGCATCAAAACCGAAAGTGGGTAATAGATCATTGGTTTATCGTATACCGGCATGAGTTGTTTACTCATTGCAAGTGTAAGCGGATGTAATCTTGTGCCGCTTCCTCCGGCTAATATGATTCCTTTCATGATTGGTTGATATGGTCAATAGTCCGCAGTCAATGGTCCACGGTTTTGATTGAGTTTAAAAATCAGGGTTGCAATATAATTGTATTCAGAAAAAATTCTGTGTGAAATTATTGGTTTAAAAATGCAAGCCCGGTTCTGAAGAAAAATCCATCAGCTAAAGTTTCACCGGCCAAAAATCCATCTGTTTTATATCCGCCAATAAGTACAAAGCTCACCGGGCTCTTTTTAGAGGTCTTCAATCCGGCTGTTGCTGAAACACAAATGCCAAAACCTGCATTCCCATTGTGAATAGCATAATCATTTGAATTGTGTAATAGCAGTGAAGGTTGATTCCAAAAATCTGCGGTCGCATTAAAATAGAAGTTTTTATTTTTAAAAATATCGAATGCTGAAAACCCTCCTCCCCAGAAATTCTCAAATCGTTTATCACCAATGCGTCCATAGATTTTGAAAGTTCTGTCCTGATATTTCAAATAATTATCCATATAAAACTCCGCACCCAAAGGTGTCAAACCTAAATGAAAAGAAGGAAGATATTTTATTTCTCCGATTTTTATCATTGGTAATTTTGCCCTTGGTCTTCCTGAAATAATATATCCGCACCAATTGTAAAATGCAAGAAATTGAAACGGATCGAGTGAATTAATAATGGAATATTTTACTAAATCCTTTGCAGTATAGTGATCGGGAGAATTTGGATACTTCCAATTCATCTGCATCAGATAATCGGACATATCACCAACTTTATTGTTGTAATACGTTTTAAAAATATATTCGGTAATGTTATGATGTGTACGAAAATAAAGAAAGAAGTCATTGTAATTGGTGCTGTCGTCCATCACCCATTTTGTCCGGAGTGCATCTGATAAAATGGTGCAAGCTTCCACACCGGCAATATCAATACTCATTTCTTCATCAATTGTTGTTGCATGTTTTGGGAATGTCCATGCTGCAGTGAATCCGGTTCCTGTTCCAAATGGAGGTGTTAAATTCAGATTATATACAATGCCATCATATCCAAGTTCGCTAAATCTTGCACCGTGCCCGAATACTTCGTGTTGGACAAGTTTTAAAAATACCTGTGCAGGATAATCAATAATATTTTTTGATCCACGGTAAAGAATATTCAGATAGGTTGAACTTTTTTTATTTCCTGTAAATATTTCCGGAGGTAAGTACTTATCTTCAAAAGAATAAAATGCTTTGTGAATAGTGAGCAAATCTTCTGCTCCAACTTTTGATGAGAAATTATTGTCGTACAATAAATAATAATTTGATTGGGCATTTGCCGGCATTGAGAAAATTATTCCAAGAAAAATTATTCCAATTGAAAATCTGTTTTTTCCTGTCATAGTTGTTTCTATAAATCAAAATAGTTTATTGAAATAAAATCTACTTTAACTGAGCACTCTTAACCGATAACAGATTTATCTTTCTGCATACATCTTCTCATAATATTTCTGATAATCTCCACTGGTTACATCGTCCATCCATTTTTGATTAGCAAGATACCAGTCAATTGTTTTTTCAATGCCTTCTTCAAATTGCAGCGATGGTTTCCATCCCAATTCATTCATGATCTTATTTGCATCAATGGCATAACGCAGATCATGCCCTGCACGATCTGTTACGTAAGAAATTAATTTTTCTGATTCGCCATTTGCTCTTCCAAGTTTTTTGTCCATCACTTTGCAAATAACTTTTATCAGATCAATATTTTTCCATTCATTGAATCCTCCAATATTATATGTTTCACCAATTTTCCCTTTGTGAAGAACAGTATCAATTGCCCTGGCATGATCAACCACATACAACCAGTCTCTTACATTCTCACCTTTCCCATAAACAGGGAGAGATTTATTGTTCCGGATATTATTTATGAATAACGGAATTAATTTTTCGGGAAACTGATTTGGTCCGTAATTATTTGAACAATTTGAGATAACCATAGGAATTTTATACGTATTATGATAGGCACGAACAAAGTGATCAGAACTTGCCTTGCTTGCCGAATAAGGGGATTGCGGATCATACGAAGTTGTTTCTAAGAAAAAACTTCCGTCATGCAAACTGCCATAAACTTCATCTGTTGAAACATGGTAAAATAATTTTCCGGCTGAATTTTGCTTCCATATTTCTTTAGCGGCATTCAAAAGATTTACTGTTCCAACAATATTTGTCATTACAAAATCCATTGGGTTGGTAATGCTGCGATCCACATGACTTTCGGCTGCAAGATGAATTACAGAGTCGAAATGATGCCCGCTGAAAAGGTGTGAAATAAATTTTGCGTCAACAATATCTCCTTTTATAAAATGATAATTTTTGTGGTGTTCAATGTCGTTGAGATTTTCGAGATTTCCTGCATAAGTTAATTTATCAAGATTGAAAATTTCATACTCAGGATATTTTGTAACAAATAATCTCACAACGTGAGAGCCAATAAATCCGGCACCTCCGGTAATTAATATTTTTTTAGCAACAGACATTCCTTTTACAAATTTTTGGCATCATAATAGTTTACGCATTTTCTCATCTGCACATTTTTACATTGTTACATCTTTCAAATTCTTCTCCCATTTCCATGCTGTTTCCATACAGTTATCGAGATCGCGTTCAGCTTTCCATCCGAGTTCTTTTTCAGCTTTTTCACACGAAGAAAAAATCTGTGTTACATCTCCGCTTCTTCGTTCACCAATTTTGTAGTTTAATTTTTCCCGGGAAATTTTTTCAAAAGAATGAATTACTTCAAGTACCGAATTTCCATTTCCTGTTCCGATATTGAATACCGAAAAATCCTCTTTTTGCTTTCCATGTTTAAGGTATTCGATGGCTTTGACATGCGCCTTTGCAAGATCTACAACATGAATATAATCACGGATACAGGTACCGTCCGGAGTCGGATAATCATTGCCGAAAACAGTCAGTACATTTCGCTTTCCAATTGCAGTTTGTGTTACGAAAGGAACGAGATTATTCGGATCCTGATCACCGATTAAACCTGAATCGTGGGCACCAACAGGATTGAAATAGCGCAGTGAAACAACTTTTAAATTGGAAGCAACAGACTGGTCCTGCAAAATTTCTTCACATACTTTCTTTGTATTTCCATAAGGTGACATTGCTTTAACTACCGGTGAATCTTCGGTTACAGGCATTTTGCTTACTTCTCCGTAAACCGTACATGAAGATGAAAATACAAAATTCTGTATCTGACGTTTTTCCATTACTTCAAGCAGATTCAGTAAACCGCCAATATTATTTTCATAATATTTTAAAGGATATTTTACCGATTCGCCAACAGCTTTATATGCTGCAAAATGAATCACCGAAGAAATGTCGGGATAGATTTCAAAAAGACTTTCAAGAGATTTTTTATCGCGAACATCAATGAATTCAAAGTGCGGATGCTTGCCGGTTATTTTTTCGATACTGTCGATCACAGTGCGTTCAGAATTTTCGAGATTATCAATAATAACAACTTCATAGCCGGCATGTTGCAACTCAACAGCGGTATGTGATCCGATATAACCTGTGCCTCCTGTGATTAAAACTTTCATGAATGGTTTATCAAATTTTTTTAAAGAATCTAATGTAATCAATGATATTCAAATGATCCTTTTTCTGTTTGAATATGCAATGTTTTTTTTACAGATTTTTCCACTCTTCCGATAATTTTTGCCTCAATATTATTTTTTGTTGCAATCGTAATTAAATGTTCCGCAGTTCTTTCATCGGTGTAAAATTCAAGAAGGTTTCCCATATTGAAAACTTTATACATTTCGTGCCAGCTTGTATCTGACTGTTTTTGTATCATTTCAAATACTGGCGGTGCAGCAAATAAATTATCTTTAACAATTTTAAATTGATCAATGAAATGAAGGATCTTTGTTTGCCCGCCACCTGTGCAATGCACCATTCCGTGTATCGAAGAAAAATGATTATCGAAGATCTCTTTTATAACGGGAGAGAAAGTACGTGTAGGAGAGAGGATCATTTTCCCGACATCAAGCGGAAAATTTTCGTAATGATCGGTGATGCTTAAATTTCCAGTGTATACGAACTGATCAGGAATTTGCGGATCGAATGATTCCGGAAATTCTTTGTACAAAGCGGAAAGCACATCATGACGTGCAAGTGTGAGTCCGTTGCTTCCCATGCCTGCATTGTATTGGTTCTCATATGATGTTTTTCCAAAAGAAGAAAATCCAACGATCACATCACCTGCTTTGATATTTTTATTATCAATGATCTTATTCCTGCTTAAGCGTGCGGTTACTGTCGAATCAACAATGATCGTTCTCACCAGATCACCTACATCTGCTGTTTCACCTCCTGTTGAATGAATATTAATACCATATTGCTTCAGCATCGAAATAAATTCTTCGGTGCCTTCAATTATTGCAGAAATAATTTCTCCGGGAATTACATTTTTGTTTCTGCCGATGGTGGAGGAAACCATAATATGATCATATGCACCAACGCATAACAGATCATTTAAATTCATCACAATTGCATCCTGGGCAATTCCTTTCCATACCGAAAGATCTCCTGTTTCTTTCCAGTATAAATATGCCAGTGATGATTTTGTTCCGGCTCCGTCAGCATGCATGATATTGCAATAGGAAGGATCATTGCCCAAAAAATCAGGAACGATCTTGCAAAATGCTTTCGGAAAAATTCCTTTATCAATATTTTTTATTGCCGCATGTACATCTTCTTTTTGTGAAGATACACCACGCTTCATGTATTTATCAGAATGGAGTTGATCAGACATTATGAAACCGGATTGATTAATTTTATTTTCAGCAAAGAACGCAAAGATTGCGCAAAGTTTGAAATGTGAGATTATCTTTTCTTTTTATAATCGGAATTTAGAACACGGAATGTTGTTCTTCTGTTTTCCTGATGTTGGGCTTCTGTACAATCAACGCCATCCGCGCAATCATTAACCAGTTTGGTTTCACCATAGCCGACAGGTACCAACCGGTCCTTCGGAATCCCATGCTGAACAAGATAGTTCACGCAACTTTCCGCACGCTTCTGTGAAAGCTTTAAATTATAATCAGCAGCTGCACGGCTGTCGGTATGCGAACCGATCTCGATAACAATAGAGGGATTGTTATTTAAGATAATGATAAGTGAATCAAGAACGCGTTTTGCCTCCGGACGGAGATCATATTTATCGAGATCGTAATAAATTCCTTTCAATGTGAAATCATAGTCTTCGGCAGGAATTGGACTGAGGTAAAGTATGATCTCCAATGATGAATCTTTTATAATATTTTTACTGCTGATTGTTATTATATCACTCATAAAATATTTAGGATATGCAGCAGATAGGGAAAGGATTTTATTTAACGGAAGTTCTGCATTGAATTCCCCTTTATCATTTGTCTTCAATTTATAAATAACGATACCTTTTTCATCTTTCAGACTCACTTCTGCATTCAGCATTACCGTGTTCATTTCTTTATCAAATACTTTTCCTCTCATCACAAAAATAAATGGTTTGATACTGATGGAATAAATATCATCATCTCCTTTTCCTCCTTCGCGATTGGAGCAGAAATAGGCAATTGGTGAAAGCGGATCTTTTATTTTACTTTTAGGAACGTAACTGATGCCAAAGTCATCTCCACCTGAATTTACGGGGTATTGCAGATTTTCTGATTTTTTAAATGTGCCTGCCGAATCCTGTGTTTTAAAAATGTCGAGTCCGCCCATACCTATAAATCCTTTTGATGAATAATAGATCGTATTGTTCTCATCAATATACGGGAACATGTCATCTTCTTTTGTATTTACATTGGGACCAAGATTTACAGGTGTTCCCCATTTATCTTTTACGGGATCATAAGAAACATAATAAATATCTTTTTCGCCAAAACCATCTTTCATATCACTTGCGAAAAAAAGCCGTTTTCCGTCAATTGACATTGCAGGATGACCAACAGAAAAAGAATCGCTGCAAAATGGAAGTACATTGGGTTTTGACCATACATCATTTTGTTTATAGGAAACAAAAATTTTGCAATTAACACCTTTTCCATCCGAACCGTTACATTGTGTAAAATACATTACACTGCCCGTAGAATCAACCCATGCAGCACCTTCGTTAAAATTCGTATTTACATTTCCTTTTACATTCACAGGTTTGCTCCAGGAATTATTTGTGTTATTACTTTCAAAAATATCCGAACATTTTTGTCCCGTCCATTCAAAAATTTCCGTTCCTTTTGCTTCGGGTCTTGAAGATGACCAGAATAATTTTTCGTTTGCATAAAACGGTGAGTATTCAGAAAATTCGGTATTTAATTCCGCCACATTTTTTATTGTAAATTTTTTAGGATTGGCTTTCCACGTCTGAACAATGGCACAGTTTTTCATCTCGCGATCAGCATCAGGATCGGCAGGCACTTCAAAAAGATAATCGTAAAACTGACGTGCAGCATCATCATAACGTTCAAAATTTTTCAACAACAATCCGTACGAATAGATCACTTTGGGATCAGGATATTTTGAATTGATCACCTGCTCATACCATTCAAATGCTTTTTTGAAATTATTTGATTTACGATAACTTTCTGCAACCATAAAAAGCAATTTTTGCTTTTGTTCTTCGCTGCGTGCTTTCGTGTATAATTTCTGATAAAGTTTTGCTGCAGTATTATATTTTTTCAGATCGTATGCGCGTTGGGCGTTTTGTATATCATAATCAAGTTGTGTACGCGGAGGCTCTTCCTGCGACCTTGCCGTTACAAAAAAAAGAATACAAATAATTGAAATAGTAATGCGGCTCAACATCTGAATTTGTGGTTCAAAGTAAACGAAAAGAAATACAAAATCTGATTAAATATGAAAATAAAAAAGCCGCTTAAAATTTTAAGCGGCTTTTTTGAAAAATTATTTTTTTGGAGGATTCGGTATTGTTTGTTGCCCCGGTTTGGCAGGCTTGCTTCCTTTGGCACCACCAACTTTTCCCGTCTCTTCAGTTTTGGTAGCTCCTCCTGTATCTTTCATTTCCTGTTTATTTTTCGGAACATATTTATTATCCAAAAGTTTGAATGTTGTTCTTCTGTTCATCTGATGCTCTTCTTCAGTACACTTCTTTTTTATCCATGTTCCTTCACAGGCACAGTCATTTACCAGCATTGATTCACCATATCCTTTTGCGATCAAACGCTCGCGGTCAATTCCCTGGGAAACAATATAATTTACAGCAGAATCAGCACGTCTTTGTGAAAGCCCCATATTGTAAATAGAGTCGCTGCGGCAATCGGTGTGCGATCCCATTTCAAGACGTATCTTCGGGTATCTGTTCATCAGCTGAACAATAGTATCAAGAATTTCTTTAGAGCGCGGACGAAGATTGGCTTTATCCAAATCGTAATAAATTCCTTCAAGTGTAAAAATATGTTTAAAGTCAAATGGCTCAAGAATCAGATCTTGTACGAGGTCGGTAGAAACCTCATAAGGTCGTGTCGACTGTGATTCCAGTTTACTGTCGTAATATTCTTCATGTGCGCCAAATAATTCGTAATCTGTTTTTGATTTAAGGATTACTTTATACGAACCTGCCTGATCTGTCTTAACAACCATTTTTGTTGAGTCGTTACTGTTTGAAATAGTGATGATCGTATTTGGCATTACTTCATGGGTATTCTTATCTCTTGCAACACCACGGAGTGTGAAATGCAGTGGTGTCATGTAAAAGCGATAAATATCGTCCTGCCCTTTTCCACCTTCTCTGTTAGATGCAAAGTACCCGCCTTCTTTGTCTTTAGATAAAATAATTCCAAAATCATCGCCACCCGAATTTATCGGAGATTTCATATTGATCGGATCGCTCCAGTCTGTTCCTGAACCTTTACTGAAGAATATATCCAATCCACCTAAACCCATGTGGCCATTTGAAGAAAAATACAATGTTCCGTCTTCATGAATAAACGGGAACATTTCATCTCCGGCTGTATTGATGGTTGGTCCGAGGTTAATCGGATCACCCCATGTTTTACCGCGTTTCGACCAGGTGACATAATACAGATCTTTTCCTCCGTAACCTCCGGGCATGTCCGAAGTAAAATACATGATCTGTGCGTCTTTACTTAAACTCGGATGACCGCATGTGAAAGAGTCTTTACAAAAAGAAACCAATACAGGTGGAGTCCATTCACTTCCTGTAGCGGTTGTTGAATAAATATTACAATATTTCCCTTTCCCGTCTTTTCCGCTGCACTGCGTATAATACATCGTTGAAAATTTTGAATCGAACGTGGCATTGCCATCATTATAAGGACTGTTAACAATTTCCTTATCCAGCAACTCAGGGAAACCGAATTTTATATTATTCGGATTTTTTTTCTCTGCGGTATATTTTACAGTATACAGATCGGTATAGGAATTCCCTGTCCATCCGTACATTTTATTGTTCGCACCTTTCTCACGGTCGGAGGTAAAAACCAGCTGGTCTTTTTTATACCATACCGGTCCAAAATCTTCCCATTTGCTGTTGAGTGCTTTTACGTTTTCGATAATATATCTTGTTTTTTCATTCTTCCATTTCAATGCATTCTCACAGCCTTTGATTTGCTTATCGGCCTCAGCTGCCTCAGCCGGATTTTGTTTTTTATATGTTTCAAATTCGATAATGGCATCATTGAATTTTTGATTTGCTTTTAAAGATTGTGCGAGTTTGAATTCAGCCTCTGTATTTTTAGGATCGATCTTCACTGTTTTGCGATACCAGTTTTCAGCATTCTTCATGTCATTTGAAAGACGGTAGCACTCTGCAGTCTTAAAACATGCTTCTTTTTTCTCATCTGTATTTTTCGTTTTACTGTAAACCTGCTTATAATTATCACCTGCAAGGAAGTATTCTTTTTTATTGAAATTTTCGCGTGCAGCAGCCATTGTTCCTTTATTTGAACACGAATACTGCAATGCAATTCCTAAGATAAAAGCGCTGAATATTGATAAGGAAAATATTTTTTTCATCATATCTGAAACTGAAAAGTGTTATCCAAAAGATAGGTCAATGTTAATAAAATTATTTAACGAATAAAAGTTCTCTATATTTTGGCAATTTCCACAGGTCGTCTTCTATAATAAATTCAAGTGCATCACTGCTGTTTCGTATCTCTTCAAAAAGAGGTTTTACTTTATGGCAGAAGAGGAGTGCAGCTTTATGTGTATCATTTACTTTATGAGCCTTTTCATTTTCAGCGATCATCTTCTCAACGCATGAACGGATATGGCTGATATATTTTGAAATTTCGTTAATGAATTTCAATTGTGCTTCATAACTGTTTTTCTTCACGCCAATTGATTTAAGTGCAGCTACATTTTCACTCAGCTTATGCTGATATGCAAGTGATGCAGGTATTACGTGTGATATGGCGAGTTGTGCAAGTACGCGCGCTTCGATATCAATTTTCTTTACATAATTTTCCTGCATGATCTCATACCTTGCTTCCAGTTCACGTGCATTGAAAATATCATTCTTTTCAAAAAGGTCTTTTGATTTTTTTGTGATGTATGCATTCAATGCTTCAGGAGTTGTTTTGGTGTTTCCGAGTCCGCGTTTTTTTGCTTCCTTCACCCACTCTTCGCTGTAGCCATTTCCTTCAAATAAAATATTCTTCGATGCCTTCACATAATCTTTCAGCATCTTAATAATTGCATCTTCTTTTTTGATCCCGTTCCTGATCATCGCATCCACTTCTTTTTTAAATTTATTAAGCTGATCGGCAACGATAGAATTGAGAACGATCATCGCACTTGCACAATTTGCGGATGATCCGACTGCACGGAACTCAAATTTATTTCCGGTAAATGCAAATGGTGATGTGCGGTTACGGTCTGTATTGTCGAGTAAAATTTCAGGTATCTTGTTGATGTCGATCGAAGATTTTGATGCGCTGTTTGATTTCGTTTTTTTATTGTTGCTTAAATCATTCAATACACCTGTAAGTTGCGATCCGATGAAAATTGACATGATCGCAGGAGGTGCTTCGTTAGCACCAAGTCGATGATCATTTCCCGAGGATGCAATGCTTGCACGTAACAGATCTGCATGATCGTGAACGGCTTTTATTACATTAATAAAAAAGGAAAGAAATTGTAAATTGGTTTCAGGAGTATTTCCCGGTGAAAGAAGATTGACTCCTGTATTTGTGATGAGCGACCAGTTATTATGTTTGCCTGATCCGTTTACTCCTGCAAAAGGTTTTTCGTGCAACAAGATTTTGAACCCATGACGTTGTGCTACTTTTTCCATTACATCCATCAATAACTGATTATGATCGACTGCAAGGTTCACTTCTTCAAACATCGGTGCACATTCAAATTGTGATGGCGCTACCTCATTATGACGTGTCTTAAGAGGAATCCCGAGTTTGTACGATTCGGTTTCAAAATCAACCATAAAATCATAAACGCGTGCAGGTATCGAACCGAAATAATGATCTTCCAGTTGTTGTCCTTTTTCAGGTGAAAGCCCGAGCAGTGTTCTTCCTGTGAGCATCAGATCGGGCCGTGCATTGAACAATGCTTCATCGACAAGAAAATATTCCTGTTCGATGCCAAGTGATGCAAATGCTTTCGTAACATTTTTATCAAAATAATTTGAGCAAATATCGATCACTGCTTTTTCAACAGCATGCAGCGCTTTTAATAAAGGTGCTTTATAATCCAATGCTTCACCTGTGTATGCAACAAATATTGTTGGAATACATAATGTTTTTCCGCTATAGCTTTCCATTATAAAAGCAGGAGAAGAAGGATCCCATGCAGTGTAACCACGCGCTTCAAATGTATTGCGTAAGCCACCGCTTGGAAAACTTGATGCATCCGGCTCCTGCTGAACCAATGCATTACCGCTGAATTTCTCAACCGAATGTCCGTCATCTGTCGGCTCAAAAAAAGCATCATGCTTTTCGGCAGTTGCTCCTGTTAGTGGCTGAAACCAGTGTGTATAATGCGATGCTCCTTTTCCGATCGCCCAGTTTTTCATTCCCGATGCTACCTGATCGGCAATATTCCGGTCTATTTTTTCTCCGTTCTTTATTGCATTGTGAACAGCCTGATATGCATCTTTTGAAAGGAATGTTTTCATTGCAGCATCATTAAAGACATTGCTGTTAAAATAATCGGATACCTTTCCTGAAGGTGCAGTTACTGATACAGATTTACGGTGTTGAACGGTTTCTAATGCTTTGAATCGTAGAGTTGACATATATTGAACTTTGAGTTATAAATTATGAATGTTGAATTATGAATGTTGAATTATGAATGTTGAATTATGAATGTTGAATTATGAATGTTGAATTATGAATGTTGAATTACCGCTATTACTTATCACTTTCTACTTTCCCTTTTTACTTTTTACTTTCTTTTTTACCTTTTAAGGTGTTATCAGGAGCGAAATATAAATGCAAATTGAAAACTAAAAAATAAAATATATCAAAATAGTTTTAGACATTTCATTAATACTGAATAAATACCGGCAGAAATACGATGTTATTGATATATGTATGCTGTTGTTGTGTTATCAAATATGTTTTTCATTTTTATCTGTCACTGCGTTGCTTCTTAAAAGATTGTCATGAATTAAATTTATGTAAATCTGATTTAGAATATTGTGCTGTTCGTGAAGGAACTTTATAAATTCATGAGATCTGTGTATTATCATTGATCACTATACACGCAGTATTTCTCCAGTATTTTTTTCTTTAAACAGGAATAAAAATAAAGAATATTTTGCTGCTGTGAAATATGAAAATGTTTAAGAAGCACTCAATAGTGTATGAACACTAAGAGTAACGCATCTTCATTATAATATACTATTACATGTATGCGCTTTCACTAAATGTACATTTATATGTAATATGATTTAGGAATTTTTTAGATTATAAGATGTGATTTTTTTGTGACTATTATTTATTTAACAACCGTTAGTCACTCCGGCTGTTTTGATTTATCAATGAACTCTTACCGTAAAAACGTAAACTGAAATCAAAATTAATTTTTTTTTAAGAAGTGATAGTGAATTTTTGGCAAATAGATATAACTTTGATTTTTAGCAAAAAATAAAAATACTGTGTTAAATTTTTGAAATATTTTTTTTATTAAATTATTTTAAATAGATTTATCGCATTGAATTTTTTTAAGATATTATTAAGAAAAAGATAATTCAACGAAAACAAACAAATAAATAACCTAATAAATAACCTAAACTAATACAAATGAAAAACATCTCCAAAAAAACACGCCTTATGCGACCTCTGGTATGGTTGCTGGCAATCGTGCTGAACATTATGATGTTTAGTATGGAAACAAACGCGCAAACTTGTACGACCATTTATTCTACAAGTTTCGACTCATCTACGGTAGCACCACTTGGTGCAACAGGGTGGGTAAACTCACAACCTAATTATACCCCTACTTACAAATGGATTTATTCCACGAGTGGTAATGGTTTCCCATCTGCAACACCGCATAGTGGTGGAGGTGAGGCTTACGTTGAAAACTACTGGATCAGTTCCGGTCAGCTTGAAGGAATGCGTAGTCCTGTGTTTAATTTATCATCGTTTTCAAATGGTGTAGCAGTTACATTCTGGACTTACAGACATAATTATCTTCCAAGTGCAGGAGGATCAATACTGAAAGTATATGTTGACTCAGCGGCAACATGGAGTGCAGCTTCGCCAACTCTTGTTCAAATTGGTCAGAACATAAATAATATTTATACCAATGCTCCTGCAGTACCTGCAGTCGGATGGTATCAATATACCTTTGTTATTCCATGTACATCTTATTGGTCACACTCATATATCTATTTTGAATCCCTTTCGGATTATGAAAATGATATGTTCGTTGATGATGTTTCGTTGGTTTCTTATTCAGCAGAAAGTTATGTAAGCAATACCGCAACACAGCCAAACAGTAGTGGTGTTTCAGTTGGTGGAGCTAATCAGGTGATATTGGGAATACCTGTTATAACAACTGGTTTAAGCTGTCCTGCAAGTAATTTAATTTTATCACAATTAAACTTCAATACATTTAACTCAACAATTGCAGCATCGGATATTACATCTGCTAAAGTTTATTCAACAGGAAACTCAAGTACATTTGCTACAACTAAATTATTTGGTACCGTTACTTCACCAAGCGGATCATTTAGCGTATTGGGTACTGATACTTTATTTAAGACATCTGTAAATTGCAGTGGTAACGATACCAACTGGTATTGGTTAACATATACATTAAGCCCTAGTGCAACAATTGGAGATACTGTGAACGCGAATTACAGTGGTGCAGTTATAAACAGTATATCGAGATCTCCAACAACAACAACACCGGGAAGAGGAAGACCTGTAGTGGGGCCTATGAACGGTGCATATACAATTTGTGCTACCGGATCGGGATCAAGGAATTTTACAACGTTTTCGGCTGCAATAACGCAGTTGGGTTCGCTTGGAATTACAGGACCTTGCTATTTTACAGTTTGTGCCGGAACATATACAGGACCGGTTGTAATGCCGGCAATTCCCGGATCATCAAGTGTAAATACAATAACATTTGACGGTACTAATGGAAACGCATCAACACGTATTATTACTGCGTCAGTAGCGTCTGGTGCAACACTTATATATAATGGATGCAGTTATGTTACTTTCCGTAATTTAACAATAGCAAATACTGTATCCGGTGGTGGTACCGGAGTTGCGTTTGTTGGAACATCTTCATCTTCTACAGTTGGAGCAGGAAACACGTTGAACAATTGTATCGTTCAATTGCCAAACGTGAGTTCAAATACAGCTTATGGAGTGTTGTTATCATCGACTGCCGGGGGATATACCACTTCACAGTATTATGGTGACTCAGCTTTTATTGACAGTAATACATTTACAGGTGGATATTACGGTATCTATTTATACGGAGGGGCATCCACTTCTTATAACAGAAATATTAAAATACGTTTTAATAACTGGAGTAACGGATACTTCTATTACGGTATGGGTTACATAGAATATGTTTACAGCCCGCTTGATGTAATGTACAATACAGTAAGCTGTAATCCTACCAATACATATTATGGTATCTACTATTATTATAATACCAACGGTAGTACAACAACACCTTCAAACTTTGTAGGTAATAAATTCTATAACTGGTATGGATACGGTTTCATGTGTTACTACCCGGGTGGAACTACACCTGCATCAGGTTTCAGATTTACCAATAACGTATTTATCGGAAGTACTGCCGTTACATATAATTATTATGCATCGTACATGATTCAAACTGCAGGTTATTATGTTTATTATCTGCATAATACCATTGTAATGCAATCTTACTCATCATCATCATACTCGTGTTTATATAATTCTGGAACCGCCAATATTGCTGTAAAGAATAATAACTTCATACTTACAACAAACGGATCGGCTACACCTTTGTATATGGCAACTTCAACCCCTGCAGGTACGGATAGTGTTAACTCAAATAATTACTGGAATCCGAATCTTTCAGGTCCGTTATGTTATAATAATGGTGTAACAGGTACAGTGGCAACTTACAGGACTTCATCATGCGGTGGGGATAGTTCATATAATGTGAATGTACTTCCTGCATTTGTTAACCTTGCAACATATAATGTGCATTTAACAGATCCTTGTTCAGAACCTAAAGGTACATCAGTTTACAACTATATGGTTCCAAAGGATGCCGATCAGGTAGTGAGACAAACTCCTCCTTCAATTGGAGCTTACGAGCCACCTGCAAGTTTATCAAATGATATGACGGTAACAGGATTGATCTCACCGGCATCTCCTGTATTTGCAGGTTCTGCTTACCTGAAAATTAAATTCAGAAACTTCGGAACATCAACAGTTTCATTTTTAACTGTTGGTTATAGTGTAAACGGAGGTGCTAATACTACAGCCCTTTGCACACCTTCTTCTTCTCTGAATCTTTGCGATACTTCATCATATCAGTTTGCTTCACCAATAACATTGGGAGCATCTACAACAATTAAATTCTGGGTAGCAAGTCCTAACGGATCAACAGACCTGAACCGTAATAATGATACGATGACAGTTGTTGTTGTTGCAGCATTGGCAGGAGGTACATATACTATTAACGGATCGCTTCCTCCAAGCAGTACCAATTACCAGACATTTGCAGCGGCAATTGCAGCTTTAGGAAGTGGTATTGGCGGGCCTGTTACATTTCAGGTTGCAGCAGGTACATATAGTGAGCAGCCGGCTATAGTTGGTCCTTTCACAGGAGCATCTTCAGTTAATACAATTACTTTTGATGGTGGTGCAGGAAATGCTGCAACACGTATTGTTACGTTTAGCGGTAACTCAACCAATTATTCGGTATTGAGTATCCAAAATGCACCATTTGTAACTGTTAAGAACCTTACCATCACCAATACCAGTTCAACATATGGTATGGGTGTCCTTATCACTAATGGTTCAACCGGTGCACGCGTAAGCAATTGTATCATAAGTGTACCTTCAGGAGTAAGTTCTTCAAATTTGATCCCTGTTTGTTTATATGGTTCTACTACTTCATACAGTGCAGGTTTAAGAGCAGACAGTGTGATGGTGGATTCAAATACTTGTTCAGGTGGTTACTTCGCATTAACAATGTATGGAAACAGTGGTTCTTATAGTGTAATGCCAAG
>Ga0206974_1102_pt1 | contig 20711 bp, 17 predicted proteins | sample Alteio_BWOrgHeat_84_FD_152920 | JGI IMG/M metagenome (GOLD analysis project Ga0206974, IMG submission 152920) | Enriched cells from forest soil in Barre Woods Harvard Forest LTER site, Petersham, Massachusetts, United States -... | ecosystem: Environmental > Terrestrial > Soil > Temperate forest >... | reverse complement strand
TTTGTGCTTGTCTTCGTCGGTATATCCAGCCTGGATCAGGTCGGTCTCGGTGACTGCCGCGTCGATGCTGGCGCGGCCGGTGATGAAGAAGACGTCCACATGCTCGCGTAAAGCAGTCTTGAAGAGCTGCATGGTTCCCTGGATTGCTGGCGCTGAGGCTTTCTGGTACCAATCCTCCCAATGCGTGGGAACGTAGTTGAATTGATCGCTTAGATCCAGTTGCCAGTTCGAGAGTGAGGTCTCATCGATGTCGAGGACAATGGCGAGCTTCTCGTCGCCTTTGCGCTGTGCTACACGCTGCTCCAGATAGGCGATTGCCTGATCGGTCTGCTTATCGATGTCCGCGGTGTAGCAGAGCCTGGGATCGATGCAGTCGTGATAGGCAATCAATTGTTTTTCGTAATCGGCAAGGCGGGACTGATCGTCCGCTAACCGCTGAGGGGCATTCTGGAACCAGGCTTTGTCGAGTTTGACGATGGTCTGCAGGTCGTTGAGATTGGGCAGCTCATGGGCAGGCAGCACGGGCTGGGAGGATGGCAGCTGGCCGAAGGCTCCGATGCACACGATTGCGGCGCACGTCAGCAGAACAGCGTGTCTACGCATAACTTCTCCTGGTGAGGCAGATGATAGTCCAGATAACAAACCCGATAACACCCGGCCCGATAACAGCCGGCAAAATGGACATCGACGGGAAGCTCCACTCTAATGCAAGGTTCAAGAGTGGCCGTGAAAAATTTGCAGCGTGCCTACTGCATGGTCGCCGTAGCACGTCGCGCGGATTCGGCGAGCACCTTGTTGTAATCCTGGTCGAGGAGCTTGCCGTGATCGACTTTGAGTTCGCCTCCGACGTAGACGCGCTCGAGGTCACGCTCGGCGGCGACGAGCACGAGGGTGGCATAGGGATCGAAGACAGCGCCGAGGCGGGTGGGGTCGACGACGAGGAAGTCGGCGTATTTGCCGGGCTCGAGGCTGCCGAGCTTGTCCTTGACGCCCATGACGTCGGCGGAGCCCATGGTGTGCAGGTAGAGCACCTGGTAGGGACTCATGATGGTGGCGTCTTCATACTTGTCGCGGATGGCGTAGAGTCCGGTGCGCATGTTTTCGAAGGGGTCTGCGAGGTCGGCGCTGGCTTCACCGTCGACGCCCATGCCGACGCGGATGCCCATCTTGAAATATTTGGGAATGTCGGCGACGCCGGAGGCGAGGCGTCCGTTGGAGAGCGGGTTCCAGCTCATGCCGCTGTGCGCGGCTGCGACCTTTTGCAGGATGGCGTCATCGGGATGAATGAAGTGGCCGAAGTAGAGGCCGGGGGTGGTGAGCAGGCCGCTGTCGACGAACCACTTGAACTTGGCGCGCTCGGCGGCGACGGTGTCGGGCGGCTCGAGGTAGTGGCTCTGGTTGCCGATGTGGAAGCGGTCCATCATGGCTTTTTCAGCGACGGCCTGCTGGTAGGTCTCATTGAACGAGGTGCCGCCGTTGAGCATGACGCTGAGGAAGTGGCTGGAGGGCGGCTGCTGGGCGAGCCAGTCCATGAAGAGCTTGAGGCGAGCCATCGCCATCGCCGGTGTATCGGTTGCGGAGATCTTGTCATTGATCTTGTCTGGCTGGAAGCCGTGCACGAAGCGGATGCCGGATTGGGTCTCGGCCTTATAGGCGAACTGGTCGCAATCGATGCCTTGGCAGCGTCCCCAGGCGGTGCCTCCGAAGTTGAAGGTGTAGGCTGCGGTGATGCCGTGCTGCAGATGATCGAGGGCACCGTCGAGGGTGAACCAGTAGAAGTCCTCTGGCGCGGCCTTGGCGGCCTTCTGGTTGTAAAGGCCGTCGATCCAGCCGGGCAGAGTCTTATCGGCGGCGATGCCGCGGAAGGCTGCCTGCCAGAGGTGGCTGTGCGCGGAGAGAAAGCCGGGCAGGATCCAGTGCCCGTTGGCGTCCCAGGTCTCTTTGGCGGTAAGTGTGGCGGGAGGGTCGCCGGCTGCGACCGCGATCAGCTTGCCATCGTTGTCAACGGCTAGATAGCCAGTGAAGACGTCCTTCTGGCTGGGAGCCATGGTAAAGAGGCGCGCGTTCTTGACGAGCAGCCGGGCGGGCTGCTGTGCCCATGCGTGCATGGAAGAGAGAAAAAGTGCGATCACCCCGAAGAGGCGCAGGGTTTTGGAGATATGCATCTCTATTTCATACCGTTGATGGTAAGAGAAACGCAATCGAATCCTGCGAACGGCGTCTTTGTTCGCGATCGAACGACGCTGGAGAGAGGCGTATCTTCATAAGGCCATTGCTCAGGATTCACAAGACCATTGCTCTTGCGGCTGCGATGCGATATTTTCAGAGTCTCATCCTGTACGTTTCGCATGGTTTTGACGAGGATCTGAATTTGTCGAGCATGTTCGTGGAAGACAGGGAGATTCGAGAGCGGTTTGCAGCGCTGCATGCCCCGCTGACCGCGCAGGCCGCGGTGGCGGAGGCGAATCGGTGCCTCAACTGCTTTGATGCCCCGTGCATGGTGGCCTGCCCGACGCACATCGATGTGCCGGGATTTATTCGGCGCATCGCGAGCGACAATCTGCGCGGATCGGCGCGCAAGATTCTTGAGTCGAATGTGCTGGCCGGGAGCTGCTCGCGCGTCTGTCCGGTGGAGGTGCTGTGCGAGGGCTCTTGCGTGATGCATCGCTACGACCGGCCGCCGATTCAGATTGCGCAGTTGCAGCGGCATGCGATGGACTTCTTTCATCGCAGTGGCGAGCCGCTGATGTTGCAGCCGGCTGCGGAGATTGGCCTGCACGTGGCGTGCATCGGGTCAGGGCCGGCGTCGCTGGCGTGTGCCGCGGAGCTGCGGCGACAGGGTGCGCGCGTTACGGTGCTGGAACGCCGTGCGCTGCCTGGTGGACTGAATACCTATGGTGTGGCGGACTACAAGCTGTCGACCGCGGAGAGCCTGCTTGAGGTGGAGTTGATTCGCGGGATGGGCGTTGAATTTCGACTCAATACGGCGGTGGAAAGTTCGGCACAGCTGGCCGCGCTGGAAGCGGAGTTTGACTACATCTTCCTTGGCGTGGGGTTGGGAGCGATGCAGAGGCTCAACATTCCTGGAGAAGAGGCGCATGCGATTCAGCGCATGCATCAGACCAGTGGCGTACTGAATGCGCTGGAGCTGATTGCGGCGTATAAGACGGGGCACATCACGCGGCTTGGCGGAAAGATCATTGTGGTGGGCGCGGGCAATACGGCGGTTGATGCCGCGGTGGCCGCGAAGCGGCTTGGTGCTGATTCGGTCACGATTCTGTATCGCCGGGCGGAGACGGATGTGACTGCGTTCGATTTTGAGTTTGCGCATGCGCGCCATGAAGGCATCGAGTTCCTCTGGAGGCGCCTGCCGGTTGCGATTCGTACTTCGGAGGACGATCGCATTCTGCTGGATACGCTGGCGGTACGGCAAGGGGATGACGGATTGGAGACGGTGCCGGGATCGGAGTTGACGCTGCATTGCGACACGGTCATTCCTGCGATTGGGCAATCGTCTTTGATGGAAATGCTGCGTGAATTCAGCGGCGTGGTCATGCAACAGGGACGTGTGACGATCGATCCGGATACAGGTGAGACGAGCAATCGGAAATTCTATGCAGGCGGCGACTGCACGAATGGTGGGCGTGAGGTGGTGGATGCTGTTGCTGACGGCAAGCGTGCTGCGCTCGGCATCCTGAAGGCGCATTGCGCAGCGAAGGAGGCGGCGCATGCCTGAGCGTGTTATGACCGAGCCGGATCTGCGCGTGACGAACTTTGCCGGCGGAATCACCTCGCCGAATCCTTTCTGGCTTGCTTCTGCTCCGCCGACCAACTGCGGTGAGCAGATCATGCGCGCCTTTGATGCGGGCTGGGGCGGTGCAGTGTGGAAGACGATTGGCGCGCCGGTAACGAACGTGACTTCGCGCTATTCGTCGATCGACTGGATGGGGCAGCGCATGATGGGCTTCAACAACATTGAGCTCATCAGCGACCGGCCGATTGAAGTGAATCTGCGCGAGATTACTGAGGTGAAGAAGCGCTATCCGGCGCATGCGGTGATTGCTTCGTTGATGGTGGAGTCGACGCGTGAGGCGTGGCATGAGATTGTCGCGCGCAGTGAAGATGCGGGCGCAGATGGGCTGGAGCTGAACTTCGGCTGTCCGCATGGGATGAGCGAGCGCGGCATGGGCTCGGCTGTGGGCCAGGTGCCGGAGTACGCGGAGATGATTACCGCGTGGGTGAAGGAGAAGGCGCGCACGCCGGTGCTGGTGAAGCTGACGCCGAATATCTCGGACATTCGCGCTGTGGCTCGCGCGGCGAGGCGCGGCGGGGCGGATGGATTGTCGGCAATCAATACGATCAACTCGATTACCGGCATCGATCTCGATACGCTGATCCCGCGGCCCAATGTGGATGGGAAGAGTTCGCATGGAGGCTATTGCGGGCCTGCGGTGAAGCCGATTGCGTTGAACATGGCGCAGCAGGTGATGGCGGATGCTGATTCTGCGCTGCCGCTTTCGGGTATTGGCGGCATTGCGACGTGGGCCGATGCTGCGGAGTTTATTCTGCTGGGCTGCGGCACGGTACAGGTGTGCACAGCGGCGATGCACTATGGCTATCGCATTGTTGAAGAGATGAGCGACGGGCTTTCGAACTGGATGCGGTCGAAGGGCTTTCGCACGATAGAGGACTTTCGTGGCCTGAGTCTCAATCGTGTGACGGAGTGGAAGCACCTCAATCTCAACTACAAGATCGTGGCGCATATCGACGAGCAGAAGTGCATTGGCTGTGATCTTTGCCACATAGCTTGCTGGGATGGGGCGCATCAATGCATTCATCTGGATCGAGTCAGTGGGCCGATGGACGGGCACGTGGAATTGCATGCGACGCCGGCGAGCCGCGAGAGTGAGAGCAGGGAATCGATTACGGTAACGCCGGTGACGCGGCGCGAGCGTGAGGCTGCTTTCGGCAAGCACGCTGTTGGGCATGGGCCGTATCCGACTCCGCTGGCGCGTATACCGCGTGTGGATGAGACGGAATGCGTTGGCTGCAACCTCTGCTCGTGCGTGTGCCCGGTGGAGAATTGCATCACGATGGTGGAAGTGCCGACGGCTCTGCCGCCCGAGACGTGGGAAGAGCGCACGCGGGGTACGGCTTGTGTCGCGGAGCCGCAGATTACCTAGCGCGGATCACCTGGCTTTCGAGTGACGGAAATTCCTATCCCAGCATCTTGTCGAAACGGAGTTGTCGTAACCAGGACGGAGGTTCGTTGAGCGCCAGTATCATCGACACCACACTTACCAACGACGATCTTGCGCCGACGACGCCTGCGCATCGCACCTGGAGCACGTACAACTACATCGCGCTGTGGTTCTCGATGTCGATGGAGATCACGACGTACCAACTTGCTTCGTCGATGATTGCGAAGGGGATGGATTGGAAGCAGGCGGTGGGCACGGTGCTGCTGGGGAACTTGATTGTGCTGGTGCCGATGCTGCTGAATGCGCATGCCGGAGCCAAGTATGGCATACCGTTTCCGGTTTTTATTCGCGCGTCCTTTGGTGTGCGCGGAGCCAATGTGCCGGCGATCATGCGTGCGCTGGTGGCCTGCGGATGGTTTGGCATTCAGTCGTGGATCGGCGGGCAGGCGATTCACTCGATGTTGCTGGTGGTGCGGCCTTCGATTGCCAATGTGGATTGGGCGCTGGGTGCGTGTTTCCTGAGCTTCTGGTTGCTGAACATGATCGTGGTGTGGCGCGGCGTGGAGTCGATTCGCTTTCTGCAGGGCTTTGGCGCGCCGTTCATGTTCATTATGGCGGCGGCGCTGCTGATCTGGGTCAGGATCAAGGCAGGCAGCTTTGGATCGATGCTTTCGACGCCGAGCAAGTTTCATACGTGGCATGAGTTTGCGCCGGTCTTCTTTCCGACGCTTACGGGCATGGTGGGTTACTGGGCGACGCTGGCATTGAATATCCCGGACTTCACACGCTATTCGAAATCGCAGGGAGCGCAGATGATCGGACAGGGCTTTGGATTGCCGGTGGCGATGACGCTCTATACCTTTGTCGGGATCGCGGTGACGTCGGCGTCGGTTGTGATCTTTGGCGAGCCGGTCTGGAATCCCATCACGCTGATTGCGCGGTTTGGGCAGCCGTGGATTGCGTTTCTGGCGCTGATTGCGATCCTGGTGGCGACACTCAACGTGAATATCGGCGCGAATGTGGTTTCGCCTTCGAATGATTTTTCGAATCTCTATCCGCGATTGATTAGCTACAGAATGGGCGGCATGATCACAGGGTTTCTAGGGCTGGCGATACGGCCGTGGAAGCTGCTGGCTACTCCGGACGCGTATATCTTTGGATGGCTCGAGGGTTATGGCGGGCTGATGGGGCCAATTGCTGGGATCATGGTCTGCGATTATGTTTTTATTCGGCGGACGAAGCTGGATATCTATTCGCTCTATCATCGCGAGGGCATCTATCACTACGCCAAAGGTATTAATCCGCGCGCGATTGTCGCGTTGGTGCTCGGTGTGGTTCTAGCGCTGGTTGGGCTATGGGTGCCGTCGATGCGATTCCTGTATGACTACAGCTGGTTTGTCGGCTTCTTTCTCGCGGGCATTGCGTACTTTGTGCTGATGCAGATGGCGGTCAAACCAGTCGCTGTTGCCGTGGAAGGTTAGATCGACGAACAATCGGGAATGGGGTCTTGGCGTTGCGGAGCGGGTGACGCCGATTCTTGTTCTGCAGACCGCCTTGTGCTAACTTTAAAGGATGGTTGTTGGATCGAGCCATCTTCGGGTTGATGTACGCGCCGCCCTGGCGTGTTGTCCCTGTTGTCCGCGCTAATCGTTCCAGACGGTTTGCCTTTTCGACTAGTTTTCACCCTTCTTCCTCAAAACAGCTCAGCTTTTTGGAGTTTCGGGATTTGATCTTCCCATCCCATCATCGCAACCATGCTGCACTCGCCTGCATTCGCGGGACGATTGTTGCGGCCTGTTGTTGTCGCTGATTCTCGCCTGATTGTCTCTATCTCCCTACGACATTTTCTCGGTTTCGATTTCAGGAGTTCGACATGCATTTCTTGTATCGTTCTGCCAGTATTCGCTTCTTTGTTTTGCTTTTCATCCTTTCTGGCGCCGGTGTTCTGGCGCAGGCACAGCTTGTGGGTGGCACTATCGCCGGCTATGTTGAAGATCCAAATCAGGCTGCGGTGAACCATGCGGAAGTGGTGATTCACAACGTGGAGACGGGGACGGAGCGCAGGTTGACAACTGCGGCTGACGGCAGCTTTTCTGCTCCATCGATTCCGGTAGGCGTGTATACCGTTTCTGTCGCCCATGAAGGTTTTGCGCCACTGAAGCGCACGGGCATCACGCTTACGGTGGGGCAAAGCATACAGCTGCATCTGGCTCTGGCGCTGGGCAGCGTGCAGCAGGTGATGACGGTGGAAGACACGCCGGCGAGCGTGGACGTATCGACGCTGCAGTCCCAGGGGCTGGTGAATGAGCAGCAGGTGAAACAGCTTCCGCTCAATGGGCGCAGCTACGATCAGTTGCTGCAACTCAATCCCGCATCGATCAGTTATACGACGCAGCGATCAGGCGGCGTGGGCACGTCGAATTCTTCTGTCGGGAATATGTATTCGATCTCCGGGCGCAGGCCGCAGGACAATCTCTTTTTGTTGAATGGTATTGAGTACACCGGTGCATCGCTGATCAATGTGACGCCGGGTGGAACGAGCGGCCAGTTGCTGGGAGTGGAGGCGGTGCGCGAGTTCAATGTGGTGAGCGATACCTATGGCGCGAACTACGGGAAGCGGACAGGCGCACAGATTTCGATTATCACCGCGTCGGGGCAGAACAATGTGCATGGGTCGGTGTATGAGTTTCTGCGCAACAGCGCGCTGGATGCGCGCAACTACTTTGACCAGGCGCAGATTCCCGAGTTTCAGCGCAATGACTTTGGCGCGGCGCTGGGTGGCCCATTGCGACGCGACAAGCTTTTTGTCTTTGGAAACTATGAAGGCTACCGGCAGCGGCTGGGGTTGAGCGACTTGACCTTTGTGCCTGACGCAGCCGCGCGTGCCGCTACAGTGGCCAGCGTGCAGCCTCTGCTGGCGCTGTGGCCGGTGGGAACAACGGAGCTGGGAGGCGGCATCGCCGAGGCATTTTCAAATCCGGTGCAGCATGTGCGCGAAGACTTTGGCACGACGCGCGTGGATACGAATCTTTCGTCGAAGGATCTGCTCTTTGGGGTCTACACGATTGATGACAGCGATGCAACGTCGCCGTCGGCGAATCCATATTCGTCGATCTACGAGCGGCTGCGTGAGCAGGTGGTGAGCGCGCAGGAGCAGCATGTGATCTCGCCGACGCTGCTGAATACGCTTCGTTTCGGATACTCGCGCGCGGCGTTCTATTTCAACAGCATTGTGGATGGTGGAGTGCCGGGGTGGGTTGATGGCGGGCCGGTGGGTGCGATTGTGATTGCGGGCAGCACGGCATCGAATGGCGCTTCGCAGATCACGCTGGCGGGTGCGAACACGGGCAGCAACAACACGACGGTGCGCAATCTGTTTACGGTGGACGACCACATCTACTGGACGCATGGGAAGCACCAGGTAGAGGCGGGCATCTGGCTGCAGCGGCTGCAGTCGAACGATGGGCTGGCGCAGAACCAGTATGGGCAGGCTTCGTTTTCTACGTTGGCTGCGTTTGAGCAAGGACAGGTATCGAAGTACACGATTGTGCCGGCGGCGACGGAACTGGGCTGGCGGTCGCTCTTTGGAGCGTGGTTTATTGAGGATGCATGGAAGGTGACGCCGCGGCTGGAGTTGCGGGCTGGATTGCGTGCCGAGTCTACGACGGGTTGGAACGAGGCGCAGAATCGTGCATCGAACTATGGCTTTACGAATGGCGTGCTGAATTCGACGCCGACGGTGGGCAGTTCGGCGCTTGCCAACAATCGCGCGGAGTTTCTGCCGGAGCCGCGCGTGGCGATTGCGTATGACGTCTTTGGCAATGGCAAGACGGCGGTGAAGGCGAGCTTTGGCGTACATCGCGCGCTGCTGGATACGCTGGATTATCGACTGGATCAGACGGCGCCTTTCAACACGACGCTCTCGTACAGCAATACGACGGTGAGCAAGTTGAGTGCGCTGTCGACGGCTTCGGCGACGGGCGGATTGGTTTCGCCGAGCAATGTGCAGCCGGATATTCAGACGCCGACGGTACTGTCGTGGACATTCAAGATCGAGCAGGAGATTGCACCGCGGACCTCGCTGACGGTTGGGTACGTGGGGTCGCATGGGTATCACCAGATATTGTCGGAGGACCAGAACACGCCGGCTTCGGTGGTGTGCCCTGATCCGGCATGCCCGGGAACGCTGGCGGATGGAACGGTCTATTACACGTCGACGAAGTACGCGAATCCGAACCTGGCAAATTCAACGTCGTGGGTTTCGCAGGGTATCAGCAACTATCACGCGCTGGAGATCGATGTGCGTCGGCAGCTTTCGCATGGGCTGCAACTGCGCGGTGTTTATACGTGGTCGAAGAATTTGGATGACGGATCGGCGTGGAATACGAGTGTCTCGGCGAATACGCCGGCGTTTGTTTCTTATCCTGGCAATCCCAAGCTGGACTACGGGCTCGCTGCGACTAACATTGGGCAGGCTGCGGCAATCAATGGGACGTGGGAACTGCCGGTGGGTCGCGGGCATCTGGCGCTGGGCAATGACTCGAACCTCGCGGAGCAGTTCATTGGCGGGTGGAGTTTGAACGGCATTGCTACGCTGCAGAGCGGCTTTCCGTTTTCACCGCAGCTTGGCTATAACCCGACGGGCAATGGAGACTCGCGGAATCCGGCGCGGCCCGCGCTTGATCCGAACTTCAGCGGAAAGCTGTACTCGAGGACGGCGGCGCAGTGGTTCAATCCGCAGGCCTTTGCGGCGCCGTATCCGGGAACGTTTGGGAATGCGGGGCGCGACTCGCTGGAGGGGCCTTCTCTTAAGGATGTTGATCTTTCGCTGGCGAAGAGCTTTCCGATTCATGAGCGGTTTCATGCGCAGTTTCGTGTGGAGTACTTCAATCTGCTGAACGAGACGAACTTCACGACGCCGAATGCGGTGATCTTCAGCACTGGGCCTACGCCGGCGAAGCCCTCGACTGCGGCTGTGTTATCGCCGACGGCGGGTGTGGAGACGGCTACTGCGACGACCTCGCGGCAGTTGCAGTTTGCGTTGAAGCTGCAGTTTTGAGGTTATGCGGTATCCCAGGTCTCAGAAGCGAGACCTGGGGCACCCAGGCAGTTGTTATGAGCAGAACGGCGAGCAATGAAGAAGGCTGCGATCATCGTTGAGATCGCAGCCTTTTCTCTGATCTAAATGGATCGTTATTCGACTAAGGCGTCGGCGAGGGCTAGGGCTTCGTCTAGCGCGTTGATGCCGAAGTCTAGTTCGGCTTCGGTGACGATCAGGGGCGGGGCGATGACGAAGTGGCTGACCCAGGCTTGCTGAGCTACGCCCATGCCCATCATCTTGGCCGCTACCTGATCGACAACGAGCGGGGCGCCGGAGACCTTGTCGGCCATGGTGTTGAAGGGCGCCTTGGTCTCGCGGTTCTTGACCAGCTCGACGGCCCAGAAGAGGCCTTTGCCACGGACATCGCCGATGGAGGGATGTTTCTCCTTCAACGCTTCGAGCTTTTCGCGGACGTAGGGCTCGAGCGAGGCGGCGCGCTCGACGAGGTTGAGCCGCTCCATCTCTTCGATGGTGGCCACGGCGGGGCCGAGAGTCATGGGGTGCGCTTCGTAGGTATGGCCGTGGGCGAAGTAGTTCTCTTCGAAATAGTCGGCGATGGCGCGGGTGGTGGCGCAGAGGCCCAGTGGGACATAGGCTGAGGTGATGCCTTTAGCGGTGACGAGGATGTCGGGCTTGACGCCCCAGTGATCGACGCAGAACCACTTGCCGGTGCGGCCCCAGCCGGTCATCACTTCGTCGGCGATGAAGAGGACGCCGTACTTCTCGCAGATGGCCTTGAGCTTGGGCATGTACTCGGGCGGCGGGACGAGCACGCCATTGGTGCCGACGATGGGCTCGACGATGATGGCGGCGACGTCGGTCTCGTTGGCGATCATGTGCTCGATGTAGTCGGCGCAGGCGATGCCGCACTCGGGGTAGCTGTGCTTGAGGGGACACTTGTAGCAGTTGGTCTCCGGTGCGAAGATGTGGCCGGGAGCTTTGCCGCTCGGCTCCATCGCCCAGCGGCGCGGGTCGCCGGTGGAGGAGATGGATGAAGTGGTTGAGCCGTGGTAGCTGCGGTAGCGGGAGATGATCTTGGTCTTGCCCGTATACATGCGGGCGATCTTGAAGGCGGCTTCATTGGCTTCTGTGCCAGAGGTGGCGAAGAAGAATTTTTCGAGGCCGGCGGGCAGGAGCTCCAGGAGCTTTTGCGAGAGTTTGGCGCGCGAGGTTGTGGCATAGCCGGGAGCGATGTAGGGCAGCTCGCGGGCCTGCTCGGCGATGGACTCGATGACGCGGGGATTTTTGTGGCCGAGGTTGACGCACATGAGCTGCGCGGAGAAATCGAGATAGCGCTTGCCGGCGGCATCGATGAAGTAGCAGCCCTCGGCGTCGACGACGTGCATTGGCTTCCAGGTCTTCTGGATGCGCCAGGTGCCGTAGTTGCTGGCGCGCGTGATGCCGGTGACTTGTTCGGTGGTGAGGGTCCCTTCCGTGTTGAGGACTCCGAGTTGCGCTGTTTCGGTCATCATGCTCTCCCGTTGGCGGCTCCGTGCTGGATGTTCAACATCGTAACATCGGGCGCCGTTACTGAGTTTGTTGCCCGTACCAGCGGAGGACACGCAGTGCGCGGAGGGTATTCCAGCGGCTTGGCTCGCCCACTGATTCTCCGAGGGACAAGGCGAGCGGCTCGTCGTAGGCGCGATCCAGAAGCCATCGGCCGTCGGGTTGCCGCTTGCTCTCGAGGAGATGGATGGCATCGCGCAGGCGGGAGTCGGGCGGGAGATCTGCTGCTCTGAAGTAGTCGAGCGCACGAAGGATGTCGTAGTGATAGCGGGGAGGGAAGGCGAGTTGCAGGAACTCTGGATTCGCGATCTCGCCGGTGGAGAGGCGCCGGAAGAGAGCGCGCTTAAGTAGATACTCCTCACCTTTCCGTCGGGATGCCGCGATTTCTGGTGCGATTTCCGATGTCGGGCTGGCGGCGCGTTCGTACTCGAGCAGTCCTTCGAGGACGCAGATGGTGGTGTGGAAGGAGGAGCACTTGCTTTTCGGAGCATCGCAGTTCCAGCCGCCGTCGTCGAGCTGCTCGTGGATGAGACGGCGAGCCAGGGTCTCGTTCGGATGTCCGAAGTAGGCGCCGATGGCGAGCACGCCGCCGTTGATGCATGGTTCTTCTTCGCCTTCGAAGAAGGGGTTGCCGCCTGATTCCGGACCACGCAGGTCCCACCAAGGCTCGTTGCTCCAGCGCAGGTTTGCTTCAGCGCGTGCGACTGCTGACTGGACGGCAGGGTCGGTGCGTGCGGGTTCGACAGGGTCGACGCCTGTGGCGCGCAGGAGGAGCATGGTGAAGAGGGTCGATAACCAGACAGGGGTATCGGGTCGTCGCCATGAGCCGTCGGGTTCCTGCGTGGCGAGGATTTTTGCGCCGAGGCCTTCGCGCGGCACGCGGGCACGCTCAGCGGCGACTGCATCCGGGGAAGCCTCGGTGAGGTCGCGCAACGCCTGCCAGCGGATGGCCGGGTCCGAGTTGAGCAGCCAATCGAGATCGAAGCCCAAATCGAGGGTATTCATACGCTACTTCTTTTTGGCTGCGCGCGCTGCGGAGTTGGCTGCCACCGCGGCGCGGATGAGCTGCTTGAAAGCGGTTTCGTTGAGCTTCTCCCCTTCGCGGATGTCAATGGCACGGCGCACGTTGCCTTCGAGGCTGGAATTGAAGAGCTTCTTCGGGTCTTCGATAGCGGCGCCGCGGGCGAAGGTGAGCTTCACGACCTGCTTGTACGATTCGCCAGTGCAGACGATGCCGTCATGGGACCAGACGGGCGTGCCTCTCCACTTCCACTCCTCCTGGATCTCGGGATCGGCATCGTGGATGAGCTTACGGAGATGAGCGAGGGTTTTGCCGCGCCAGTCGCCAAGTTCGTTGATCTTTGCGTCGATGAATGCAGAGGCAGTCAATGCAGAGGAAGATTCCACCGGGGAGACCTTGGTCATGAGCAGCTCCAACTCTTGCAACCAATGTAGCTGCGCTCACGGGAACCTGCAACCAATTGCGAGCAGCGGGATTCGTGCTCTCCTATCCTTTCCGCGATGAGGTTACGGAAAGGATGGGCACCGGCCGTGATCATCCGCTGCGGCAGACTCCTATCTCCCCCGCCATATCTTCGCGGCGCCGCGACGATCCTTAGTGGCCTTTGGCCTTCGCTCCCATGTTGCGCGGAATGAACTCCTGGATCACATCAGCAATCATCGTCGCTCCGGTATCGACCAGAGCAATGCTGAAGACCACAGCCGTCCCGCGATTCTTGTTTGGGTAGTAGGTGTTCGCGATCGCGCCGGAGGAGAGGTATCCGCCCACGCTGGAGAAGTTTGGCTGCCAGTGCCCATTGTCTCCCTTGGCGATAAACGGGCCCGAAAGCGCATGCAGCACGCGCGATCTCTTCGAGCCAGTGCCCTGGTAGAAGTACCTTGGATCCTGATGCAGGATCGTGGGCAGCACAGCCCCACCGATCATGATGTCCGTGAAGCCGTTGGCATAGCCTGCGCCCGCGCGCTTGGCGTAGCCCTGAAGTCCCTGTCCGTACGAAGGGCTGTCGTTGGCCTGCCTGATCCCCGCCAGGAAAGCATCTGCGCCGATGGAGAAGGGATCGATCGCCGTGCGGAAGGCAAGCTTGAACTTGAGTTTCGGGCTGAGCGGCACAGGGTTCGGATCGTAGACGGCGTAGAACGTGGGCAAAACGCCGAAGGCCCGTTGCTTTGTCTCCAGATCGACCTGTTGCGTAGCGATCTCCTCCCTGGAGACGGCAGCTTGAACTGTAACCGTGTCGGTCACGACGAGCGTAATGCCAGTGACTGCCAGATACTGTCCCGGCTTCAGGGCGATGCTGGGCAAGCTCCAGTCTCCAAAGCCTTTTGCGCTCACAATGAGGCGATAGGAAGTTCCTGCATGGACACCGGCAATCTGAAAGAAGCCATTGTCGTCAGTCTGAGCCGTATCACGATCCCCTGGTGCGATGCCCTGGAGAACGATGGAAGCGTTCGGAATGGTGCCGCCGTTGGTGTCCATCACTGTGCCAACGATTGTTCCCGGTTGCGGCGCGGGTGCAGAGGCATCCTGTGCCTCCGCTACCCCTTGCACCATCGCGCAGACGAACAAGAACAAGTGAATATAAGGCACCAGACGGAAGTGCACCATATGGAACGTTAGATATCCAGGAAGGCGCGCCAGTTCGCAAAAAATTGCAGTGCTCGTCTGTCTGCCTGCTTGCGGGCGTCAGGCTCTTTGTGGTGTTTTCGCAAAGAGCCGCCAGAGAAGATGTCCTTTCCACATCAACAGTCCGGTAAGGACCATGAGAGGAAAGAAGATATACCGGGTCGGAAAAGCGTACAGCGGAAGTTTGTCAAAGGGGCTATAGCAATAGCCATAGATCGGGATCGCCAGGATGATGTGGATCCAGCGAAAAACGACACGCATGTTGACTCGTACTTTCATGGTTCAGTCTCCTTTCCTCTCTCGCCTTCGAGTTTCGTCTACGTGTGCGATGTTATGGCAGTTCGGCGATCACTCGTTCCAGGCCGCCGAAGAACTTCTGCCAGCCGTAGTTTGCACCCTGGTAGGCTTGCTGCTGATCGGGACCGAAGCCGGACTGTTCCATGCGTACGTGGGTGCCACCTTCAGCAGGAGTCAGCGTGAAGTGCACGACCCATTGCAGGCCGGATTCGCCTCCGCCGACTCCCCAGTTATAGGCAAGGCTTTGAATTGGGTCGACGGCGATCACCTCGCAGTCGACGATGCCATTCCAGTTGGGCATGGGCTCGGCGCGAAACTGGAACTTGTGCCCGACTACGGGCTCAAAGTCGTTCTTCATCATCCATTGCGCGAGGAGCGGTCCCTCGGTGAGCGCGCGCCACAGCTTCGCTTGCGGGTGTGGGAAGGTTCGCTCGACGACGAGGGTGCGGGTGTTTTCTGCGGGGTTGGGCGTAGTGCTCATGGGTTATGGTTCCATCCTTTCCAAAAGGGCTTCGAGTTGGTCGAATTTGTCACGCCAGAAGGCGCCGTAGTGATTGAGCCAGTCCACCATTGGCGCGAGTGCGTCGGGATGCGCGCGATAGTGGGTTTCGCGTCCTTCGCGACGATGCCGCACCAGCTTTGCACGCTTGAGCACGGTGAGGTGCTTGGAGACAGCTGGCTGAGAGACGCCGGCATAGCGCGTCAAAGCGTGCACGGTCTGTTCGCCCTGCCGGGTCAGCTCCTCAAAGATGGCGCGACGGGTGGGATCGGCGAGCGCGCGGAAGACCGGATTGGCGTTGGCTTGCTTCACGAAAGAAACCATAACCGGTTGGTTATGGTTTGTCAAGGGGAAGTCTTGCACCGCCAGTTCTTCTCAAGAAGTGCGTTACCCCAATGCGCGTTTTTTCCTCACGCAACGGAACTTTTCGAGCTCAGAAGGTAATCATGGATGTCTATGTTTAAGCGGCAAGGGCGCAGACGGCGGGATGGCGAGTTGAGCGATGAGGAATTGCATCGAGCTGCGCTTGCCGGGAGCGGCGAAGCTATGGCGGCGCTCTATCGGCGGCACGGCGGACTGGTGTATCGGTTCACTTTGCAGATGAGCAGAAACGAGGCGATTGCGGAGGAGATAACGCAAGAGGTGTTCCTTGCCCTGCTCACCCAAATCGATCGATTTGATGCCCGTCGAGGAGCGCTTTCTACATGGCTCTGCGGGGTCGCTCGCCGGCAGTTGTGGAAGTATTTGGCGCGTAACGATTCCGCTGCGATGCTCGATCTGGATCAAGAAGGCGCAGCGGAGGTGCAATCTCCGAGCGATGGCCCGGTGGAGTTATTGCTGCGCCATGAAGCGGTTGCTGCGGTGCGGGCTGGAATGGATGAATTGCCGCCAGGGTTGCGTGAAGTAGTAATTCTGTGCGCGCTTGAGGAGATGAGCTACGAACAAGCCGCGCAGGTGCTGGCCGTTCCGGTAGGCACGGTGCGCTCCAGGCTTCATCGAGCCAAAGCGCGGTTGGCTGCTTTGCTGCACGAGGAGACGGCAAGTACGGAGAGGAAGCGTCGATGAGGACCGATAGAGAGCTGGACGAAATCCTGGCGCAGATTGGGCGGGAGCATAGGGCAGTGGACGCCCCAGATTCGCTGGAAGCTGTGTTGTTCGCGGCAGCTGGCAACAGGAAAAGAGCTGACAGGAAGCCAAGGGTGCGAATGGCATGGACCTTGGCTGCGGTGGCGACTCTGCTGGTCGTCATTGCAACTGCCGGAGTCGTCTGGCAGTCGCGGATACGTCAATGGCCACGAATGCAACAGACGCAGTCTGTGCCGGTAAGGAGAGTCGAACCTGAGCCAAAGCTTGCTTCTGCGCGCGTCGGAGGACGCGAGAGCGTTCCTCCGAGATCCGGGGTCGCACGCAGGTCTGCAAGAAAGGAGCGTGATTCTTCTGCAAAAGAGCCTACATGGAATTCGCTGGATGAATTTGTGGCCCTGCCGGTGAGCGAAGGGCTGCCGCCGGCGGCGGAGTTGAGTGTTGTGCGGATGGAGCTGAGGGGAAGCGATTTGCAGCAGTACGGCTTGCAGACGCCGGCGGATGGCGCCGCGCGAACCATGTTGGCGGAGTTTGTGGTTGGCGAGGACGGGCTTCCGCGCGCCATCCGTATCGTTCGGTAACTTTTCAAAAAAACGGAGGGGAATTGTGATGGATACTTTGCGTGGATTGCGGTTGGCCGTGGTTTCGATCTCGGCTGCATTGGCTCTGGTCCCGGTTGGCCAGGCGGAGAAAGCGATGGCCATAGGACAGCAAGACCCTGGCCAGCAGGAAAAGCATGCGGCGGAGATGGCAGCGCTGCTGCAGCCTGACAATGAACCCGGTGAAGGCCAGCAGGCGCAGCAGAAGGTGATGCTTGAGCTGGTTGCCGCCGAGGCTCAAGTCGTAAAAGGCAAACCTTATTCGGCGGACACGTCGACGGAAACGGTGCAGACGCTGGGGGACGGCAATCGCATTGCCCATCGCACCGTGAGCAAGTTTTACCGCGACAGCGACGGCAGGACGAGACGGGAGCAGACCTTTGGAAACGTGGACCCAGAACATCCATCGCCGCACGAGGTGAAGGTGTTCATCGATGACCCTGTGAGCGCGACGGCCTTTGTGCTGGATCCCGGATCGAGCACGGCGGAGAAGGTGCAGGAATCACGCAAAATTCTGGACGAACGAGGTGGTGAGGACGACGGAACGCGCATCATGTTCAAGTCCGTTAACGATAGTGAGTTGGGAGGGCCGGGCGCGCCGGGACGCATGCTGGTCAAGTTTCGCGATGAGCACCCCGGTGATCCCAGTGCTCTTGTGGTGCAGATTACAGACGAAAAGCGGGATGTCACCAAGGAAGATTTGGGAACCAGAAACATCGAGGGAGTGGACTGCAATGGCACGCGGCAGACCATCACCATCCCGGCGGGCGCAGTCGGGAATGAGAAGCCCATCTCAATCGTGACGGAGACGTGGTACTCGCCGGCAATCGCCGCGGTCGTGGAGTCGAGTTCGGACGATCCCCGATTTGGGAAAACGACCTATAAGCTCGCCAACGTTCAATTGAATGAGCCGGCACGCTCGTTGTTTGAGCCACCCGCGAATTTCAAGATACACATGCAGAAATAGATCTTCGTTCCTGAATGGGCGATCGAAGGGAGGGTCCATCGGCCCTCCCTTTGCTAACTTTTGAAAGCGAATTCCCTGATCAAACCATTTCGTCGTGAGATATCGGATGTAGACTTTCCGCAGAAAGATTGGCGGAGAGAAACAACTTCTCTTGACTTAGCGCTTATGGTTATCCGATCGTCCGCCGGAAAGTAAAAGCAGATCCTTGGCTTGGCTATCGCTTCCATGCTGCTAGATCAGGTCCGGCTCGTTTATTAAGAAATCAGTTTGCCCGTGCGTGGATTTCAGTCCATCCGGCCGATCGATCGCGACTTTTTGCCAAGAGGAGTTTAACGTTTTCCGACAGCATCTCAAGAACTGCGCAACGGATTGTTCCGGGTTGCGGATATTCAGAGTTGGACCATAGGGTTTTATCGGTAAAGATCGGCACCTTGTCTATTACACGGTGTAGTGTCATATTGGCGTCGTGGAACTCACACTCGACTACACCTTGCTGACAATCGTCGACGAACCGGATGATTTGAACCTTCAGTTCACGCATACTCATCCTAGAACGGCCGTGATGGCCTGCCGCAGAGCTGATTGATCGGCGGGCTGCAGGCCGCCGAGGTGCTTGAGAATGAGACCTTGCTCGATAGTGGCGAAGACCGGCTTGATCGCAGAAGGCTTGAGCAGGTTGGCAGCTTGCCAGTTTGTGATCCAAACCTCACCGAGAACGGGTTGGGAGCGTATCTGGCTTGTAATCGCCATGATAATGGCGTCTGGCTTGGTGGAGTTATAGGTTCGATTGCTAACCACGACTGCTGGGCGCTGTTTGAAGGCCGCCTGGTTGGTAAACGGGAAGCGCACCAGAACTACATCGCCAAAGTTATAAGACATCGTAGGCTGCATCTTCAGGGTTATCCCAGATGGCTTCGAAAGCAGGACTGCTTGCGCCGGCTGCGTTGCGGGTCAGTTCGTGATCATGGCTGCGGTAGCGAATGAACTCAATGAAAGTCTCTACCTCGGCTAGCTGTTCAGAGGTAAGCGACTTCACCTTTTCGGCGATGACGCTAGGATTTGAGCTCATCTTGGCTCCTTTCATTCGATACAGCGGGAATCGCACTAATTCACAGCATAGACGATTTCAAATTCAAAAGCAGAAGCTCCGGTCCTTGAACCGGAGCTTCTGGATTGTCTGTGTTTCATCCTACGCGCTGTAGAGCAGGATGCCGTCTGCCTTCTCTTCGCTGACGTTGGAGACGGAGCGATAGAAGAGCTGGTTGTTCATGATGTAGACCTCGAGGAAGGCAGGTCGGTCCATGATGTGGCCGGCGATGAGCGCTTCCGAGAGCGGGTCTTCGATGTAGCGCTGGAGGGCGCGGCGCAGCGGACGGGCTCCGTAGCTGCGGTCGCCGAGCGTCTTGTCGAGGATCCACTTCTTGGCCTCTCCGTCGACGGAGATGGTGATCGACTTCTGCGCGAGATTGGCGTTGAGCTGCGTCACGAGCAGGTCGACGATCTGGATGAGGTCGGCATCGGAGAGGGACTGGAAGAGGATGACCTCGTCGATGCGGTTGAGGAACTCGGGGTTGAAAGTGCGCTTGACCTCGCCCTTGACGAGCTCTTCAATCTTCTCGAGCACCAGGTCTTCACGCTCGCTGGCGAAGCCGAGGCCCTTGTTCTTCTGCAGGTGCCGCGCGCCGATGTTCGAGGTCATGATGATGATGGTGTTCTTGAAGTCGACGGTGTTGCCGAGGCCGTCGGTGAGCTGGCCGTCTTCAAAGACCTGCAGCAGCAGGTTGAAGACGTCGGGGTGGGCCTTTTCGACTTCGTCGAGGAGCACGACCGAGTACGGCGAACGCTTGACGCGCTCGGTGAGTTGGCCGCCTTCCTCGTAGCCGACGTAGCCCGGAGGCGAGCCGATCAGCTTCGAGACGGAGTGCTTTTCCATGAACTCCGACATATCGAAGCGGATAAGCGCCTTCTCACTGCCGAAGAGGAATTGCGCCAGGGTACGTGCAACTTCGGTTTTGCCGACGCCGGTGGGGCCGAGGAAGAGGAAGCTGCCGATGGGGCGAGCGGGCGACTTGAGGCCGGCTCGCGAGCGGCGGATGGCGCGGGCCAGGGCGGAGATTGCCTTGTCCTGCGAGATGACGCGGCGATGCAGCTCTTCTTCGACGCGGAGGAGCTTTTGTGTCTCTTCTTCCTTGATGGAGGTGATGGGAACGCCGGTCCAGCGGCTCACGACGTCTTCGATATCTTCGCGGCCAACGATGCCGGCGGCGGAGTCGTCGAGGTGATACTTCTCGCGCAGGGTGCGAAGGTTCTCGCGCTCCTTGCGCTCCTCGTCGGAGTAGAAGCGCGCCTTCTCGAACTCATGATTGGCGATGGCCGAGTCCATGCGATGAACGATGAACTTGATCCGCTTCTGAACCTCGGTGATCTCTTCGGGAAGGGAAGTCTGGCGCAGCTTGACGCGGGCGCCGGCTTCGTCGATGAGGTCGATGGCCTTGTCGGGCAGGAAGCGGTCGGGGATGTAGCGGTTGGAGTGCGAGACGGCGAACTCGATGGCCGCATCGGTATAGCTGACGGCGTGGAACTTCTCGTAGCGGTCCTTGATGCCCATGATGATGCGGATGGCATCGACTTCATTGGGCGGCGGCACTTTGACGGCCTGGAAGCGGCGCTCGAGCGAGCGATCCTTTTCGATGGACTTGCGGAATTCGGCGGGGGTGGTGGCGCCGATGCACTGGATTTCACCGCGCGAGAGAGCGGGCTTGAGGATGTTGGCGGCGTCGAGCGAGCCCTCGGCGGAGCCTGCGCCAACGAGGG
>Ga0206974_1101_pt1 | contig 21228 bp, 22 predicted proteins | sample Alteio_BWOrgHeat_84_FD_152920 | JGI IMG/M metagenome (GOLD analysis project Ga0206974, IMG submission 152920) | Enriched cells from forest soil in Barre Woods Harvard Forest LTER site, Petersham, Massachusetts, United States -... | ecosystem: Environmental > Terrestrial > Soil > Temperate forest >... | reverse complement strand
TCCCTTGATGGTATTGAATCACAAACTTAAGTCTGATTCCTACTGGATACAAGGTGTTCGAACAAATGTCACTAGTGTCTAATAATTAATGAAAATCTCCCTTTTCACAATGCGAACCTCCATCTCCTTTAAAGCCATCAAAAAAAATCAAACGGAGAAATAAAAGCAAGTTACAGTACCGGCTGCTTCTAAAAAATGAATCTTTATTTTGCTCATCTTCCAAAATCAGTCAGCAGATTTTAAGGAATTATGAGAACGGTCATATGTGAGCCTGATTGCACTCATGTCTAATTCCTATTTATAAGCAGAACTTTGAAACAAATATATTTTTATGAACACAGCACATTATTACATTCTTGGAATTCTGGCAGCTATTGATATACTATCCTTATTTTCATTGGCTAATTCCATTAAAGCTATAGTAAACAATAAAAATAAAAAGGGAAACTATTAAGCTTTATGATTTCAATTTTTTCATCCATAATTATTTAGATTAGATGAATAATTCATTTAAAAATAAAATGGAAAGTAAAGAAGGCATTGAAGCCCTGTTTTTGTATGCTACTGAAGGTATTTTGGTAACCAATGAAAAAGGAGAAATCACACGTATAAATCCCAGCGGCGAAAAACTATTTGGTTATGCTGAAAACGAGCTGGTAGGACAAAGAATTGAAGTGCTGGTTCCAAAGCGTTTAATACATAAACATGAAGGGCACAGGGAACACTACAATCATAATCCGCATGCACGCTCAATGGGTGCGGGGATGAATTTGTTCGGACTAAAAAAAGATGGTACAGAATTTCCGGTTGAGATCAGCTTGAGTCCTTATACAAATCGCGAAGGAAAATTTGTAATCGCTTTCATCATCGATATCACCGTAAGAAAACAAGCTGAAGAAAAATTGAAAAGCTATTCCGCAGAACTTGAAAGACAAGTGAAAAACCGTACCATGATTTTGGAAGAAGCTGTTGAAGAACTGGAAACAACAAAAAAAGAACTCAACGATGCTTTGGAAAAAGAAAAGGAACTGAACGAAATGAAATCGCGTTTTGTTTCTATGGCTTCACATGAATTCCGAACGCCATTAACTACTATGATGTCGTCACTTTCACTAGTTACTTTATATGGTGAAAAAAACGATAAACAAAATCAAGACAAGCATGTAGGAAAAATAAAAAGCTCCATCAATAGTCTTACCGATATTTTAAACGACTTTTTATCGGTAAGTAAACTGGAAGAAGGCAAACTGGAAAATTCACCCGAAGAAATTAATTTAAAATCTTTCATGGCAGATACTATTGCCGAAATGCAGATGGTGGCCAACTCCCATCAAATTAATTACAGTCATGGTGGCAAAGAAATTGTTTCTCTCGACAAAAAAATCCTGAAAAATATTTTATTCAATTTACTATCCAATGCTTTAAAATTTTCGCCTGAAGGAAAAGCTGTGGAAGTATCTACAGAAGTAAAAAAAGCAATCATAAAAATTTCGGTGAAAGACAATGGCATAGGAATTTCCAAAGCCGATCAGAAAAATTTATTTGAAAGATTTTTCAGAGGACACAACGCAACACACATTCAGGGAACCGGACTAGGCCTCAACATTGTTGCCCGCTACACCGAACTGATGCAAGGCTCCATAGAGTTTGAAAGTGAAGAAAATAAAGGAACAACATTTACAATAACACTACCACAATAAAAAATCATTCGCATGAAAAAGATACTTTTAATTGAAGACAACAACGACGTACGAGAAAATACAGCAGAAATCCTTTCTCTTTCTAATTACAATGTATTGACCGCTAAAAACGGAAAAGAAGGAGTTGAGTTCGCGCTTAAAGACAAACCTGATTTAATTATTTGTGACATTATGATGCCGGTTTTGGATGGTTATGGTGTATTGCATCTACTTTCTAAAAACACCGAAACATCTACTATTCCTTTTATTTTCCTTACCGCAAAAGCCGAAAGAAGCGAATTGCGCAAAGGGATGGAAATGGGTGCTGATGATTACTTAACCAAGCCTTTCGATAATATTGAACTGCTTAATGCTATTGAAAGCAGATTGAAAAAATCGGAAGTAGCCAAAACAGAATTCGCTAAAAATGCACAAGGACTTTCTGAATTTCTTCTCGGAGCAAAAGAATTTGAAGATTTGAAAAAATTGTCGGAAGAAAATGAAATCCGCAACCACAAGAAAAAAGAAAATATTTATTTCGAAGGAAATTATCCGAAAGGAATTTTCTTCATTAATAAAGGAAAAGTAAAAACTTACCGTACCAACGATCAGGGCAAAGAATTCATCACCGGATTGTATAAAGAGGGCGATTTTTTTGGCTACCTGGCTTTACTGGAAGAAGCAAAATATTCGGATTCAGCCACCGCTATGGAAGACGCTGAAGTGTGCATGATTCCTAAAGAACATTTTTATTCATTGATTTATAAAAATGCAGAGATTTCCCGCAAGTTTATCAAAATGATTTCTGATAACCTCGAAGAAAAAGAAGAACAACTGCTTAAACTCGCTTATAACTCCGTTAGAAAAAGAGTGGCCGAAGCGCTCTCTACTTTGAGCAAACGCTACAAAAAAGACGGTGATACGCAGTTCAGCATGAATATTCCGCGTGAAGATTTAGCCAATCTTGCCGGCACAGCTACCGAAACCACCATTCGTACCTTAAGCGACTTTAAAGACGAAGGGATTATAGACATCAAAGGCAGTTCTATCATTATACTTTCTTTAGATAAGCTTTCAAAAATGAAAAACTGACAATAATCACTACAACTTGTAAGCGCCCTCATTCTTTTTATACAGTTGATGCATTAATTTTACTTCATCTACTTAAATAAAAAGTGAAAAGATGAAAATCAGCATTGACGATAACAGAAAAATATTTGACATTCAAGAAGAATTTTCTGCTCTTTTTCCTTATTTAAAAATTGATTTTTTTTCCAGTACCCATAAATCTGGTTGTGCATCGGCTAAAAAATTTATTAAGCACGGCAGCAAAACTTTAAACGAATGCCGCAGCATTCATAAAAAAGGAAAAATCACTATAACTCCCGATATGACCGTGGATGAACTCGAACAAACCTTTGACGCTAAATACGGTCTGGGGGTTCAAATCTTCCGCAAATCAGGAAAAGTATGGCTGGAAACCACAGTAACTGATAGCTGGACTTTAAAAGAACAAAATAAACAAGGCGAAGAGCTCAGCAAGGCTATTGATATCAAATAGCAATTTTTCTGACTTGCATCATCTCTCCATGACACTTACTTTTTCATTTTTACAACATGATAACAATCAATTGTTTTCATTGCGGAGAAGAGGTGAAAGAAAAATTCACAATGACCAATATCTCAGTTGCTAAGTCTTGATAATTTGACTTACGGACAGATATCTGCAGACACTTTTGTTTCATTAAAGACATGAAATATATCACTGGAATTTTATTTCTAAAAAAAAACCGCCCCATTTCCGGAGCGGTTTTTTTTATGATTTGAAAAATTGTTTTTCTTATTTATTTGCGTTTGCCGCTGCTTTTTGCATTTCATCATCGAAAGTTTTTTTGAATTTTTCGTAGTCATAATCTACTTTTAAATTCTCGTCTTTAGATAATTTGTCATTGATGGCAGAAGCTAAATCATCAGAACCTAATTCAATGGCAACATAAGCTTTGTAGGTTTGCTGTTTAGTTTGAGTTACTTTATCGCAAATGATTCTGATTCCGCTTAATTTTTGGTCTACAACCTCTCTGGTTAAGCCTTCATATTTTTGTTCCAAATCTTCTTTTTTGTCGTGATCGTTGTCTTTAACATAATTGTCTAAAGTAGATTTGATCGTTGTTGAAATAAAAGAAGCTAAATGTTGTTTTGCTTCAATCAACGCTTTGTTTTTAGCGGTTTGCTGATCCATGCTTTCGCTTACTGCATTGGCACGGAAATTTTTCGCATCGGAGAAAAATTCAGGTCCCGAGCAGTATTCGTTAATCAATACTTCACCAACTGGTGCCGGACTTTCTTTCTTTTTTCCTTTACATCCTACAATTGCAAAAGAACTTACTAATGCAAATAAGATCAACGAAGTTTTAAATGTAGTTTTCATGATTTCCTTTATTTAATTTACTATTCTTTACTTTATTTATTGTAATAGTGTATTTTCAATTACTATGCCAAAGTAAGAATTTAGTTTTTATAAAAGAAGGAAGGTGGTAATTTTACCACCTTCCTGATTTTTACTTTCTGTTAGAAAGTAACATTTATTGTAATTTGTTTTGTTGCATACCCTCCTGAGCATACTGTAATAACAGCTGTTCCCGGTCCGGTTGCAGTAATTGTACCTGTGTTTGCATCAACGCTTGCAACTTGTTGGTTGTCGGTGTGGAATTGTAATCCCGGATTTGCCACTGCATTATTATTAGCATCCAGTGCGCTTACAGTTAAGGTAAGCTGGTTGGTTCCGGTAAATGAAAGGTTGGCGGAAGTTCCATCAGCTATGTTGATAGTTTTAACGCTGGAGTTTCCCGTACCACAAGCTGAGCTGTCACCAATGGCAACAGAAACCAATGCACCACCACCAATATATTGCGAAGCTCCTGGAATTGTAGCTATCACAACAGAAGCCATTCCGGGTAAAGCATTTGCTTTAATACTTACTTTTCCTGTACCATCAACACTACCAATATCAAATATGGATAATCCGTAAGATGGCATTGACCAGCTGAATTGGTTCACGTTTGTAAGTTGAGTCATGGTTTTGGCATTGTAAGCTTTAGCACTCATTGTTTGACTACCACCTGCAGCGATTGAAACCATCATCGGATTAACCACTACAATAGTGTCGGGAGAAACTAAAACCTGTGCAATACCGCTAATTCCTTTTGCTGTGGCATTAATATTTACAGAACCAACGCCTTTTGCAGTTACAACACCATTGTTGTCAACCGTTGCAATAGAAGCATCATTGGTAGTCCAGGTGAATGGAGTGCTTACTTCCGCATCATTGATGTCGTAAGCTTTCGCAGCTAAAGTTACCTGGTCACCTTTAAATAAATTGGAAGAAGCAGGATTCACTTTTACTTTGGTAACCGGAAGGCTGATTTGAATATTACCCATTACCATTACAGGAACAATTACTTCTGAGGTATTGCCGTTAACGGTTGCTTTTACATGAACTAAGGTAGATCCGGCTTTTACCAAAGTTACCAATCCGGAATTGCTCACTGATGCAGTATTTACATCATCACTGGAATACGTGTAAGTAGGTGAGCCGTTCGGATTGAAAAACACAGTTTCCAACTGAACGGTTTCTCCTGCAAAGAAAACAATACCGCCCGGCACAACGCTGAACAATGAAGGAGTAGCAATTTGTAAAGGAGCTTCAGCAGTTAAGGTGCTTCCGTCAATCACTACTGTTGCTTTTACATTTACCACACCTGATGCGACAACAGCAATATTTCCGCTTCCATTGACAGTTGCAATAGAAGAATTATCGGTGCTCCATTTCACGCTGCTTGCATCTTGAATATTTCCTGATTTGTCGATTAGGTGAGCGGTATAAGTCGCACTTCCATCGGGTTTAATTGTCAACGGACCATTGTCGATGACCAGCAAATAATTATCCGAACTGCTGCTCGAATTATTTGAATTGTTTGGATTGTTCTCTTTTTTACATGCCGTAAAACAGAGCATTAGTGGCAGAATGCCGGTGATGAGTTTTTTAAGTGTAATCATATTATAAGGGGTTTTAAAATTATGTTTAATGCTTTTTCACAAATCGTACCAATTTTTTTTGAAGGTTGTTATTTGATATGTTTCACTTAATTTTACCGCAAATCATTTTTATGTATCCTGCTTTATATTATTTCTTTTTTGACGTTTTCGGTATAGAAATTAATGGCCTGAAGTATTTGCCAAGCTTCGGTTTTTTTGTTGCCATCTCATTTTTACTGGCGGCTTATTTTTTCGGAAAAGAATTGAAAAGAAAAGAACAACTTGGATTTCTTTCCGCAGGAAAAGAAAAAGTTTTAAAAGGAAAACCGGCTTCCGCAATGGAGTTGCTGAGCAATGGAGTAATTGGATTTTTGTTGGGATTCAAATTTATCGGTTTGTTTCTGGGTAGTACAGAAGGTGTTGAAATCAAAGAATATATTTTTTCTTCCAAAGGGAGTCCGCTCGCCGGAATTGTTCTTGCCGGAATTTTTGTGTATTTGAAATACAAGGAAAAAGACAAAGAGAAATTGGTAGAACCAAAATGGGTAGAAGAAACTGTGCATCCTTATCAAAGAGTAAGTGAACTAACAATGATTGCTGCTTTAGCAGGAATAATCGGAGCAAAAATTTTTCATCAGTTTGAGTATTGGGATCAGTTTATTCAGGATCCGATTGGAAATTTGTTTTCGGATTCAGGATTGACTTTTTATGGCGGACTGATTGTGGGAGCAGCTTCAGTGATGTATTATGTTAGAAAAAAAGGAATGAATATTTTAGTGGTAGCAGATGCCTGTGCTCCTGCATTGATTTTGGCTTATGCTATTGGAAGAATTGGTTGCCAGGTTTCAGGAGACGGTGATTGGGGAATTGAAAGTTTAGAACCTAAACCTCAATGGCTGGGCTTTTTACCTGATTGGATGTGGGCTTATTCATTTCCTCACAATGTAAATGAAGTAGGAGTACCTTTAGCTGATTGCAGCGGCTGGGAACCCTATTGTGCAGTTTTACCTCATCCTGTTTTTCCAACTGCTTTTTATGAAACAGTAATGGGATTAGCGATTTTCGGATTTCTTTGGTCTATTAGAAAAAAAATAACTACTCCGGGAATAATGTTCAGTCTTTATCTTGTTTTTAATGGTGCTGAACGCTTTTTAATTGAGCATATACGGGTAAACTCCACTTTTGATTTCCTAGGGATACAAATTACTCAGGCACAATTGATCTCCAGTATATTGATGATTATTGGATTGAGTGGGATAATTTATTTCTATCAAAGAGGGAGAAAGGCATAAATAAATGATGGGAATTTTAAGTTTCCTTTTCTTTATTAAAATCAAAATCACCGAATAATATATCTTTTTCTCGGGGAAATGTATGTTTTTCATGAAGATTTTAATGTTTGCGAAAGGGATATGTATGTCTGTACAAAAGATATCTATGTTTTAATAAAAGATAGGTATGTTTCTTAAAAAGATATATGTGTTCGAGAAGAACATACATATCCCTTTCGCAAACATTAAAATGTTCGCGTAAAAGATATCAATGTTTGCGAGCAGGATATGTATGTTTTTATAAAAGATAGAGATGTTCATGAAAAAGATATGTATGTCTGTGCAAAACATATCTATCCTCTTGTAAAATATATGTTTTAGGAGTATTTTGATAGATTTTTTCGGTGTTTATATTTAAGAGTTTTATGAAATCATATCTTAGTTTTACAGATATTTACTTTTGTAAGTGTAATAAATATGAACTACAAACAACTCTGTGAAGAAGTAATTGCGCTTTCAAAAGAAGTAGGGCAATTTCTTAAAGAAGAAAATAAAAAAATCCGTGCTTCCGATGTGGAATCAAAAGAACACGGAAATAGTTTGGTGACTTATGTTGACAAGGCTGCCGAAAAAAAAATCATCGCAAAATTATCGCAGCTGATTCCCGAGTCGGGATTTATTGCCGAAGAAGGCACTTCAGATAAAATAGGAAAAGTATACAATTGGATCATTGATCCTTTGGATGGCACTACTAATTTTATTCATGGTTTACCTATTTATTCAGTTTCCATCGCACTGCAGGAAGAAGATGAAATTGTTTTGGGAGTAGTGTATGAAGTAAACCTGGAAGAATGCTTTTACGCGTGGAAAGACAGTAACGCTTATTTAAACGGACGGGAAATTCATGTTTCATCTGCTGCCAGGTTAGAAGATTCATTATTGGCAACGGGTTTTCCATATTGGGATTTTGGAAAAATGGATGCTTACCTTGAAATATTAAAAGATTTTACTGCGCACACGCGTGGTATTCGTCGAATTGGCTCTGCAGCAGTCGACTTGGCTTATGTTGCTGCCGGGCGATTTGAAGCATTTTATGAATACAGCTTAAAACCCTGGGATGTTGCCGGAGGTGCTTTTATTGTTGAAAGGGCAGGAGGGAAGGTGACAGATTTTTCAGGGAAGAGAGATTTGATTACCGGAAAAGAAATGCTAGCGAGCAATGGGGTAATTCATGATATTCTGCAGCAAAAAATATCAGATAAATTTTTGAAATAATTCACACTCGATCCGCACCGGAAAAGTCGTGAGTGCGAAGTAAAATAAAAGAGTTATTTCGAAAGTAATTCTTTCACCAAAGTTGAAATCACTTTTCCATCGGCTTTTCCTGCAAGTGTTTTAGTAGCAACTCCCATCACTTTTCCCATATCGGCTGGAGATGACGCTCCGGTTTCCGCAATGATTTTTGAAAGCGCTGTTTTTATTTCTTCTGCACTCATTTGTTGTGGCAAATAGGCTTCAATAACAGCTGCCTGAGAATTTTCTGCTTCTGCTAACTCGGGTCTGTTTTGACCAATATAAATATCAGCAGTTTCTTTTCGTTGCTTCACCATTTTCTGCAAAGCTTTTATTTCGCTTTCGGGAGTTAATCCTTCGGGAGAAGTTTTAAGTAGTAAAATGGCTGATTTTATTGCACGTAAAGATTCCAGTTTTTTAGCGTCTTTAGCCAGCATTGCAGTTTTAATATCGGTGTTTATTTTTTCTTCCAGTGTCATTTTTTTGATTTTAAGTAGTCTAAATTAATAAATTAAAGGACTAATTTTAGCAGATGCTAAATGCAGTTCATCATATTTCTATTATCTGTTCTGATTACGGGCTTTCCAAATCATTTTATGTGAATGTCTTGGGTTTAACTATTATCAAAGAAAATTATCGCAGCGAACGACAATCCTATAAGTTGGATTTAGCATTGAATGGAAAATATATCATTGAATTGTTTTCGTTTCCGAATCCGCCAAAACGCTTGTCACGACCGGAAGCATTGGGTTTACGGCACCTTGCTTTTGAAGTCGGTGATTTGAATGAAACAATAGAAATATTAAAAACAAAAAATATCATTTCCGAATCTGTCAGAACAGATGAGTTCACGGGCAAAAGATTTACTTTTATTTCCGATCCCGATAATTTACCTATCGAATTGTACGAAAAATAATAAAAATGGAATTTAAACTGGAAGGTCAGGAATACATTGAGTTGAATGCTGTTTTAAAGAGACTGGGATTGGTGGATAGTGGCGGACATGCGAAAGTTGTTATCGATAACAGAGAGGTGAAAGTCAACGGAGACGTGGAAACCAGAAAAAGAAGAAAGTTGCGCAATGGAGATAAAATAGTATATCAGGGAAAGACCATTCTTATTACCCTTTGATTTTCAATAACTTATTAACAGCTGAGATTTCTGTGAAATCAAGGCTTTTGAAATGAAATAATCTTAATTGTTAATAATCTAATTGCTTTCGTTGAAGATATTTACTATCTTATTATCAGCTTTTTACAACTTACAACTAACTTTTTATTTATGGGTAATAGAATGATTGTTCGTTCAATGATCGAAGAGGGATCAAAAAGAAAGAAGTCCATTCTTGTGCTGCAAAGGTATTTGAGGATGAAGTATAAAATTTTCATCAGTTCAACTGTCTTGGAAAGAAGAATGAGTTCGGTGGCAGATCCATCAATGGGAACAGCTGCATAAGTTGTGATGGATTCCACCAAAAAAACAAACCCTTTCTGTTGAAAACAGAAAGGGTTTGTTTTTTACTTAATTTGATTTTAATGTTTTGACAAATAAGAAGCTATTCCTTTTGCATCGGCTTTGATTGCTTCATCACCTTTTTTCCAGTTGGCAGGACAAACCTCGCCATTTTCTTCATTGAAAATTAAAGCATCTACAATTCTTAAAGCTTCGTCAATACTTCTTCCTAAAGGAAAGTCGTTCACCACCTGATGTCTTACAATACCTTTTTTGTCGATTAAGAATAAACCTCTATATGCTTGTGGAGCATTTCCGATAAAAACAGATTCTCCTTCTTCATTGATATGGTATTCTCCTGCTAACACATCATAGTTTTCTGAAATGGATTTAGATAAATCGGAAACGATAGGATAAGTTACGCCTTGAATTCCACCTTTGTCCTTTGGTGTTGTCAACCAAGCCCAGTGAGAGTATTTAGAGTCAACGGAACAACCTACTACAGCGGTATTTTTGCTTTCAAATTCTGCCAGTTTTTCTTGAAAAGCATGTAATTCCGTAGGACAAACAAAAGTAAAGTCGAGGGGATAAAAGAAAAAGATCACATTCTTTTTCCCAATATATTGATCGAGAGAGAAGTTTGAAATAAATTCTCCACCATTAGTAACTGCATCCGCTTTAAATAAGGGAGCTTTTTTTCCTACAAGTACTGCCATAATTTTTATTTTTTAGTTATTGGTTCAAAATTAGAATTTCTAATGAATGTAATGGTTGAATCAGGATAGATTTTAATGATGAAGCAATAATTTATAATAATAGCATCAAAGAAAAGCCTAGTCCGAGAAGAATTACCACCATCTTTATTAAATTAAATTTGTGTGAATCCGCTGCTTCAAATAATATGGTAGTTGAGATATGTAGTAAAATCCCTGCTACAATAGCCAAAGGAATGGCCAGCATATCGGGAGTTAAAAACCAGAAATCGGCAAAAAATGATCCTAAAGGTGTCAGTAAAGAAAAGCCAAACAGAAGCAATAAAATAGTGGTGTTTTTTAAATGTGCATGCTTGAGCATGTTGGTCAACACGATGGTAATGGGAATGTTGTGAACCAAAATACCGGTTATCAAAGCGTGATGTAAAGCTTCGTTTTGTTCATGGGTAGCGGAGTTAAGAGGCCAGCCTTCAATAAAGGCATGAGTTCCCAGGCTAATTAAAACCGCATAGGGAATTTCGTGTTTGTGCGGATGTGCATGTCCATGTTCAATTCCTCCTGAAAACACACCTAAAATCAATTGGGTTAAAAAACCAACAATGACAAAAATTCCAGCATAGGTGTGGTTGAGATGATAACTTTCGGGAAGAATTTCAGTGAAACAAATTCCTATTAAAAAGGCAGCGCTAAAGGCATTGAGCAGTTTTGTAGCACTTGCCGGCAGCACTTTTGAATACAAAAAAATGGATCCAACCAGTACTACTGCGCCAATTAAAATTATGTATTCGAAGGAGTTCATTATAATTTCTCTGCCAAGATAATTAATCTGTCGGATTCTTCAGTAAAGGGTTCTAAATTGTAAGAGCCAAAAGTTTCTTTGATTTTAAATCCGCTTGTACTTAATATTTTTTGAAAATCATTAAGATCAAGCAATTGGACTTTTTCCGTATAATAAAAGTCTTTTCCCTGATCACTGAATTTGATTTCTTTAATTATTCTATTGTTTTCAATGTATTTGTGAATAGTGTATTCAATGTCTTTGACTGTTTTTTGTTCGTTGGGGATCATGTTTTTTTTCACCTTTGTGGCATTTAAAAAATCGATCAATAACAGTCCATTCTTTTTTAAAGCACTATGGATGGATTTAAGGGTTTTGATATTTTCTCTTTCGTTTTCAAAATAACCGAAACTGGTGAAGAGGTTAAAAGCACAATCGAAGTAATTGGTAAAAAATAAATGGCGCATATCATGAACAAAAAAAGAAAGATGCTCATTTTCCAGTTTTTTTGCCTCCTTGATGCTTTCTTCAGATAAATCAAAACCAATTACATCATATCCCATTTGATTAATGATATGTGCATGCCTCCCTTTACCACAGCCAATATCTAAAATTTTTGAATTTTTTGGAAGCGCTAAATAAGGCAATAGTTTATGTAGAAAAAGCGAAGCTTCATCCGTGTTTCTACTTAGGTAAAGTTCGTGGTAATAAGGTGTGTTGAACCAGCTTTCAAACCATTTCATGCATAAAATTTAGTGCTAAAATACAATTCCATATTGTTTTGACGTTGTATAATTTTTAAAATACCGTAATTTCATTAGTTTTGTTTGAGATGAAACTCAAATGCATTTGATGCGTTCAATGTTAAAAAGTAAGTTTAGTGGATAATATTTCTGATAAGCCCCGTATGAAGTTTGATATTTATAGTTTCTATAAAAAAATGGAACATAATGATATCATGCTGTCTTTCAAGGGAGATATCACTTCGGAACTTCTTACTTCCATGTTACAAATCATGGAAACTAAGCTGGAAAACATGGATGAACAGCCTAAAACCCGTAAAAAGGTTTATAATGTTTTGGTAGAATGTCTTCAAAACCTTTACCATCACAGAGACGAAATGGAGTCGGCTGCTGTCAATGATGAAACAAAGAAGCAAGCGATTTTCATGATCAGTAAAAATGCAGTGGAGTACAATATCATGACAGGAAACTTTGTGAAAAATGATAAAGTGACTATGTTGAGAGGCAGGATAGACAAGATCAATGGAATGAATAAAGAAGAGTTGAAACAACATTATCAGGATGTTTTGAGTTTGGAAGGTTTTTCGGAAAAAGGTGGCGGAGGACTCGGTTTCATTGATATTGCCAGAAAAAGCGGACAAAATTTAACTTATGATTTTCTACAAATTGACGAAAATTATTCTTTCTTCAGTTTATACATTAAAATTTCTCAATAAATTCTCACTATGGACAAAATTACAATAGAAGGAACATCAAAAACTCCAACCATCATCTTCGATTCTGAAACAGGGCTATTGGAATTGAAAGGGAGATCGATTCCTGAAAATTCAATTGAATTTTATAAGCCTGTGGTTGAATCACTGGATAAATATGCGCACGAACCAAAAGATAAAACGAGTGTTAACATACAGTTAGAATACTTTAATACCAGTTCTTCCAAATGTATTTTGGATTTATTCAAAAAACTGGAGGCAATTCATAAAACCGGTAAAGAGGTGGTGATCAACTGGTACTATGAAGAAGACGATGAAGATATGCTGGAAGCAGGTGAAGATTATCAGGCAATTATTAAAGTGCCTTTCAAAATGATTGAAGTAGGAGATTGATTCTCTTTTAAAATACAAACAAAAATACCCTTGAAATTTTTCAAGGGTATTTTTGTTTTAAGGCATTGGATTTTAATACCACTTATATATTTTCAATCCGATAAGATAAAATAAAGTGCCCGTTCCCGTAAGGATAGCCAACGCAGGCCATACTTGTGAAAAACCGGCTCCTTCAATAAAAATACTTCTTATGTTATCGGCCATCAGAGTCAACGGTAGTTTTTCAATGACAGGAGTGATCCAGTCGGGGAAATTATGATAACTGAAAAATATACCGGAAGATACCATCATGGGCATTACTACCACATTGATGAGTCCGTTACCGATTTGTGTGTTTGAAGTACGCGACGAGGTTAATACTGCTAATCCGAAGAAGATGACATTCCCTGCAATAATCATTGAAATTAAGGCAGTATAACTTCCCTGAATGGAAATATCAAAATACAAGTAAGCAAAAGTCAATAAAAGAGTAGCTTCTATAGCACTCATCATGATCCTAGTGATAAGGTGTGAGAAGAGAAATAAAGATTTATTCATAGGTGTTGCGACCATTCTTCGCAATAATTTTTTTCCTCTTCTGTCAATAAGCGTATAACTGATTCCCCACATGCACGACATCATGATATTCATTGCCATTAAGCCGGGAATAAGGAAATCTATGTAACGTGTTCCAACCTGACTGAAAGTTTGTATTTCATTGCTGTCGGCGGTGATGTTTCCGTTTTTTAAAGCATACGATATTTGCAATTGTGCGAGCTGAGCTTCGGGATTTTTAGGGTCGAGCTGGTATTGTAAACTATCTCCTTTTTCGAGAATAATCATAGCAACTTTTCCTCTTTTGATCATTTGAATAGCTTCATTCCATGTAGCTTTTTCAAAGATATAATCCGTGTAGCCCGATTTATCATTGCCTATTTTTTTATGATTGAGATCTGCGCCAATAAAGTTAGTAATTGTTTTAGAGCTTGAGTTTTCATTTACCCATGCCACGTGTTTTACCGGTTCTCCTTGTTTGGTAAAGGCAATGCCCAGGCCCCAGGCCATCAATATAGGAAATCCCAATGTCCAAAAAAGTATTCCGGGATTGCGGTAGAATTCCCTGATTTGAACCAATATCATTTGCCACAACTGTTGCATAGTGAAGTTTTTATTCAGTTAATCTTCTTCCTGTCATGGCGATGAACAAATCGTCCAAAGTCATTTTGCGACATTCTAAAGTTTTTATTTTTTTATTTTGTCTTTTCATTTCTTCCAGGAAGAATGGCAGGTAGGCAATAATATCATCGACGAGTAGTTGCCATTTTTCAGTTTTGGCGTCGTAATTCAACTGTTTTTTGCCATTGCCATCGGGTAGCTGAACATTGCTGTTGTCACCTTCCAGACTGAATTCAATGATTTCGGAGCTTTCGTTTTTGGACAGCAATTCATCTAAAGTACCTTGCGCAAGAATACTTCCTTTATCCAAAATCACAATGCGATCGCATAAGTAATCGGCTTCTTCCATATAATGAGTGGTAAGAATCATGGTAATATTTTTTTCTTTTTTCAGTTTGAAAAGAATATCCCATATTTCTCTTCGGGCCGTTGGATCCAATCCTGTTGTAGGCTCATCTAACAAAATGATTTCAGGATTATTAATTAATGCAATGCCTAAAGCCAATCGTTGGCGCTGACCGCCGGAAAGGTTGATGACAAAGGCTTCAGCCTTTTCTTCCAGATTTACCAGCTTCAATATTTCAGCACATCTGCTGTCGGGAATAGAGTAGAAGGAAGCGAAAAGTTTTACGGTTTCTTTTACTTTTAATTTATCGAAGAAGTGAGTTTCCTGAAGTGAAATCCCTAATAATTTATGCAATTCATCTTCATGATTCTTCCAGGTTTTTCCATTGATGATAATTTCACCTTCATCTTGTTGCTGAATGCCTTCCACCATCTCCATCAGCGTAGTTTTTCCTGCGCCGTTCGGACCGAGCATGGCAACGTATTCTCCTTTAATGATATTCAGATTCACTCCATTTACCGCTTGTAGCGCACCGAAGCTTTTCTTTACATTTTGAATAGAAATGGCAATATTGTTGCTTGTCATCACGAAAAAATTTCGATAAAGATGTCATTAATTTTTAAGGAGCACGTAAAAATTGCAGTAAAATATTTTTTGATGGATATGAGTATCGAAATTTATCAGAGAAGGAATGATTCCAGTCCGGTACATCGTATAGTTTAGGAATTTATTTAGAATCTTTCTAAATTCGTTGCCTGCTTGAAAAACAAAATTACTATAGCGCTTGCCTTTGATGAGTTTCTTTTAGAAGCAGGGATGCGCTTTGTATTGGATAAGAAAAGTGATTTTGTAATTCAGTCTTCCGTGCATTCGCAGGAAGAAATAGCCGATTTATTTCAAAGTAAAACCCCTCCTTCTGTTTTATTGATAGATATTTTTTCTTCTCATTTTGATGTAGATAAAATATTGGCATATTCCGCTTTTTCAAAAAAAACGAAAGTGATTCCAATGACCGATATTCGGTTAAAGCAGGATTATTTGAAATTATTGAAATCGGGAATCAACAGCTATTTGCTGAAGATATGTGATGAGACTGAAATTGTAGAGTGCATCAAAAAAACGGTGAGCGGTAAAAATTTTGTATGCTCGCAAGTAGTGGATGTACTCACTGATAAAACTCCTTTGCAGGAAGGTGAAGCGCCTTATAAAAAAACCTGTGATGGTTTGAATATCTCCGACCGTGAAATTGAAATCATTAAATTGATTGCCGAAGGTCGCATCAATAAAGAGATTGCCGACACTTTGTTTTTAAGTAATCACACCATTAATACGCATCGCAAAAATATTATGCAGAAATTAGGGATCAATAATACTGCAGGAATTGTGCTGTTTGCTGTGAAGGAGCAGATTGTGAGTGCAAATGATTTTTTGTTTTCTTCCAAAGAGTAATCAATCCAATAAATCCGGTCGTTTTTCTTTCGTGATTTTCTCGGCCATTTCCATTCTCCATTTTTCAATTTTTTCAGCATGTCCCGAAAGTAAAACTTCAGGAACTTTTAATCCTTTGAATTCCGGCGGACGGGTGTAAACAGGAGGTGATAATAATCCGTCCTGGAAGGAATCGGTAAGGGCAGAAGTTTCATCGGAGATAGCGCCCGGAATCAAACGAATGATAGAATCGGCTAAAACAGCTGCTGCCAGCTCACCACCGGAAAGTACATAATCACCTATAGAGATTTCTTTCGTCACATATAAATCGCGAATGCGTTGATCAATTCCTTTATAATGTCCGCAGATCATCATCAGATTTTCAGCCAGGGATAAGCGATTGGCTATTTTTTGTTCGTAGCGCTCACCATCGGGAGTGAGGTAAATGATTTCGTCGTATTTTCTTTCGCTTTGTAGTTTTTCAATGGCATCGGCAATGGGCTGACAGGTCATTACCATTCCTGCCCCGCCACCATATTGGTAATCATCCACGCTTTTTTGTTTGCTGGCAGAGAAAGTCCGGATGTCGTGCAAATAAATTTCAACCACTTTATTTTCAATGGCCTTTTTTAAAATAGAGTGTTGAAAGGGACTTTCTAACAAGTGTGGCAATATGGTTAATATGTCAATACGCATAACTCTTTTAATCGGAAACTAAATGTCCTATATTTGACCAAAATTAGTGTTTATGTCTGACATCAGGAACAATTGGACGAAATCGGAAGTCCTTGATATTTTTAATAAACCTTTATTGGAGCTGGTCTTTGAAGCTGCTTCTATGCACAGGAAATACCATAATCCGCGGGAGGTTCAGGTTTCTTCCCTGATTTCAATAAAAACAGGAGGATGTTCGGAAGACTGCGGTTACTGTCCGCAATCTGCAAAATATCATACCGATGTTAAAGTGCATAAATTGATGGAAGTAGAGGAAGTGATAACTCAAGCCAAAAATGCACAGGCTGGAGGAGCTTCAAGAATGTGTTTGGGAGCGGCATGGAGAGAGGTGAGAGACAACAGTGATTTCGACAGGGTTTTAGAGATGGTGCGTGGCATCAATGAAATGAACATGGAGGTGTGCTGTACCTTAGGGATGGTTACTGAGGAACAGGCGCAACGCCTCGCCGATGCAGGTTTGTATGCCTACAACCACAACGTGGATACTTCAGAAGAACATTACGGAGATATTATTTCTACCAGAACTTATAAAGATCGTTTGGATACACATCAGCACGTGCGCAAGGCAGGTGTGACTTTGTGTTCGGGCGGGATCATTGGATTGGGTGAAACGGAGGAAGACAGAATAGGAATGTTACTGACTTTGGCCAACCAGGAAAAACATCCTGAATCAGTTCCCATCAATGCTTTGGTTCCTGTTGCGGGAACTCCTTTGGAGAATCAGGAAAGAGTTTCTATTTGGGAAATGGTGAGAATGATTGCCACAGCACGAATAGTAATGCCGAAAAGTACAGTACGTTTATCTGCAGGAAGACTGGAAATGTCCAAAGAAGGACAAGCCTTGTGTTTCATGGCAGGAGCAGGTTCAATTTTTGCAGGAGATAAATTATTGACTACACCGAATCCTGCCCAGAATGAAGACATCGAATTGTTTAAAATATTAGGGTTAACACCAACAGAACCTTTTACCAAAGGAGAAAAGCCCGAAATAAAAATGTCGTACAAGGAAAGCACGAAGAAAAAAGAGCTGGTAGATAAAGTGAAAGTTTGGAAAGAAGAAATGGCAGCTTCCAAAAAATAATTGATGCGAGATCTTGAGAAAAAACTCCAAGACGATTTAGAGCAAAGAAAATCTGCGGGTTTGCTTCGTGAACTGCCAAACAATAAAGACTTAATTGATTTTTGTTCCAACGACTATTTGGGATTTGCCAGAGACGAAGAGCTGAAAAAAACTATTCTTGATACCTTTCAAAAAAAATATTTTAATGTAGGATCATCAGGATCCAGGTTGATTTCCGGAAATTCATCTTTCGCCGAAGATCTGGAAAAAAAAATAGCAGCTTTTCATCATTCGGAAGCAGCATTGATTTTTAATTCGGGATATGATGCCAATGTTGGTTTTTTTTCTGCTGTACCAAAACGAGGAGATACGGTGTTGTATGATGAATTGATTCATGCTTCCATCCGGGACGGAATTCGATTGGGACTGGCAAAATCTTTTTCGTTCAAACACAATGATGTTGCTGATTTGAAAAACAAAATATCTAAGGCAGAAGGAAATATTTTTGTAGCGATTGAATCCGTTTATTCCATGGATGGTGATGCGGCGCCTTTAACGGAACTTTCAAAAATCGCAGGGATTTATTTAATAGTTGACGAAGCGCACTCTGCCGGAGTTTCCGGACCCAACGGAGAAGGAAAAGTTGTTGAAGAAGAAATAGAAAAAAATGTTTTCGCCCGGCTCATCACTTATGGAAAAGCTTTTGGGGCACATGGTGCAGCAGTTTTAGGATCATCGGTTTTAAAAGAATATTTAATTAATTATTCACGGTCTTTTATTTACACCACATTCTGTTCCGACTTTAATTTAGTTGCTATTGATGCGGTTTATGAAAGAAAAAAGGAAATGGCTCAACGCATCAAAAAAGTGCATGAGCTGAAAAAATATTTTCTGGAACAAGTTGAATTAAGAAAACTAAAAACAGATTTTATTGTTAGCGACAGTTTAATTCAAAGTTACCTGGTTAAGGACAATATGAAATGTAAGCAATTGGAAAGTTTTATGAAGCAAAAAGGATTTGCTGTAAAGGCGATATTGAGCCCGACTATTCCTATAGGTACAGAACGATTACGTATTTCCTTGCATTATCATAATGCACCAGTGCAGATAGATGAATTGTGTAAAATTCTTTCTGAGTTTTGCAATAATTAGTTGATTTTTACTATTTTAGAATCCAATCAGTTTTAGGGAGGTGAATTTTATCGGGTGTAACAATTTGTAAGGCTGATTGTTTTAAGTACAGCAAAGGGGATTTTTAAAAAACTACTAACCAGCATTATGAAAAAGGTAATTTTTCTATTCTTTACATTTCTCTATACCTCAATTAATTTATTTTCTCAAGTTCAAACCTGCCCTGCTTCAAATAATCAGTGGCAGTGGTTATCTCATTCAAAATGGTATTTTGGATCGGGTTCCATGCTGACTTTTCCTGGTGGAACAGGAGCTCCTGTAGTTTCTGCCGCTCCAGCTTCGACCTGGGCGGGACAAGTTTATGAATCTACTGCTTCTGTTTGTGATGATGCAGGGAATTTATTACTGTATACTAACGGAGTATATTTATATAACGGAGCAGGTACAGTAGTTTCAACTACATTACTTACTGGAAATGAAAATAATGGTGGAAATCCCAGAGGAAGTGCTGTTCAAGGCGCAATGATTGTCAGACATCCTTTAACACCTAATCTTTATTATATTTTTACTACGGATGACGCTTTAACTACGGCAAAAAGAGGATTTAATTATTATGTTTATAATACAACTACTAGTATTTTGACGGGACCAACAAACTTGGGAGGATATAGATCAACAGAACAGGTAGCAGCTACTTTTCATCAGAACGGAATAGATGTTTGGGTAGTAACACACGAGGCGACAGCGGGAGGATCTACAACTTTTCATTCCTATTTGATAACTTGTAGTGGAATAGCCAATACGGCCGCAGTACCTTTAAATACTACGACTGGAGTATCTTCAAGTCTTGGTTTTAATGTGCTTGCAAATACGCCTAACGAAAGGTCCTCTCTCCGTATTTCATGGGATGGAAAAAAAGCGGCTACAACCAATCATTGTGGAGCAGGAACTTATGATCCTCCTAATTCTGTGACTATAATGGATTTCAATAATGCTACCGGGGTTTTGTCAAATTCTATTGGAATTAATCCAAATAATGTTGCTCATTCGGATCCTTACGAATGTGAGTTTTCTCCATCGGGGAATCGCGTATACGTTACTTATCAATGTAACGGACAAGCTACACCGGAAGTAGGTTATTTTAATCTTTCTGCCGGAAATACATATACTGTAGTCGGAAATTTCCCTAATAATGATGAAGGTGGAATTAAATTGGGAGGCGATGGGAAATTATATCTTGGTAATTTCCTAGGTTGTGCAGGAGGAGGAGCTTATGGTAGTGATGTTGGATCTATTTCAAATCCTGATGGAGCAGCTATTTTCAACGCGAGTGCAATTCCTGCAGATGCTGGTGCTATGACTTTTGGCTTACCCAATATGTTTGTTCCTCCTCAGGATTATTTAAAAGTCAGGGATACAGCAATTACTACCTGTCAGCTTCCTTTAGATATGGATGTTAAGTGGAAGTGTAAAGGTACTGATGCAGAAGATTTAACTATATCTGGTTGGAGTACTGTGAATCCAGCACAAATGACCTATTTGAATACAACCACAGGAGTGCTAAGTGCTGCGGCTCCGTCAGGAACTTATAAGCTTATTTATACTATTTGCTCTGTTGCTGATACAGGAGTTGTTACCATAACATCCTGTACCTGTCCGATCCATTTAAAAAAGGAAAAACCAAACCTTTGTATAGGCAATCAAATTAAATTGGATACAACAGTAATCAGCGGTCCGGGTATTTGGTCGATTGATTCCGTACCAACATCAGCAGGAACCAATCCGACTTTAAATATTGTAGGAAGCGACACGTTGTTTAAGTCTGTAACAGGCAATAAAATCGGAAAATATAAATTGTTATTCAAAGAAATCGGAGATGCTACCTGTAAGGATTCTATTTATATTACTATTGATTCTTTACCAAAACCACACATTACTCCTTTCGGACCATTGTGCAGTGATTCGGTTTTAACTCATCTTACCTTAACTCCTCCTTTGGTTGGTGGAACAGGTCAGTGGTATGTGAACAATGTAGCTTTAGGTGCCATTGGTAATTACGATCCGACATCCCCTGCTTTTTCTGGGGCTGCTGTAACCCGTACGGATACTGTGAAATACACCTATACTGATGTTAATGGCTGTATTGCGAGCGATAAAACACCAGTGGTGGTGAACAAAAGAAAAGATGCTACAATTACCGCCGCCGGACCATTTTGTATGAATGCAGGAAAACAGCAATTGACCTTACCTGCTACAACTAATACAGGAGGAGTTTGGCATGGTGATCCGGCAACAACCTATGT
>Ga0206974_1100_pt1 | contig 21372 bp, 16 predicted proteins | sample Alteio_BWOrgHeat_84_FD_152920 | JGI IMG/M metagenome (GOLD analysis project Ga0206974, IMG submission 152920) | Enriched cells from forest soil in Barre Woods Harvard Forest LTER site, Petersham, Massachusetts, United States -... | ecosystem: Environmental > Terrestrial > Soil > Temperate forest >... | reverse complement strand
TGTCGATGAGCCGATCTCGCGTCACGAGGCCTTCTGTGCGTGGCTGAAACTGACGAACGGATGGCTGACGGCAGCCTCAACTTGATCGATGAGCGCACCAGCATGAGCAATTTTATTTCCTATTCCAGGTTCCAACTGGTCGAGTACGCTCGAAATAGACGATCTAGGCGTGCCGAAATCGCCGAGCTTTGAAGATTTTGGGTTAAGTCTACTGTGCCGCCATTACAGATAAACCAACGCCCACCGATCTAGGTGTTTTCGGCAAGGGGCTCTTTTCGCTTCAGAGCGCAGCCAAGAGAGTTTTCGACCATCAGAAGGTTGCCGACGGCCGTCATGCCGCACGAAATTGCACTTGCGAGATGACCGGAATAGAGGTGCATTAGCGCCCCTTGTGTTGCTTAGTCCAACGGCTTGGTGAATTGCAGCTGTTCACGGCTCCTTTGGCTTCGACTAGGTTTGCTTTCCATGTCAATACGTGAGCCTGGCGACGATCCTTCTGCCATGGAGGGTGACGGTTTCTATAACCGCAACTCGGCAATGCAGGCCGCTGGTACCGCTCTACTTTCCACCATATGGGAGGCAGCCTGTAAGACCGTAGCCATCAATGCCGACGACAGCGCAGTGACGATCGTCGACTATGGATCTTCGCAAGGACGCAACTCGATGGTTCCAATCCGTCTGGCCATGGACGCGCTGCGAAAACGCGCAGGCCAGATGATCCCGATCGAGGTGGTTCACACAGATCTGCCATCGAATGACTTTTCCGCCTTGTTCGAGGCGATGGTCAAGGAACCGGACAGCTATATGTCCGGCACGTCCGGTGTATTCCCGTCCGCCATTGGCCGGTCTTTCTTTGAGACGCTTCTTCCGCCAGCGCGCGTTCATCTTGGGTGGTCGACTTGGGCCATGCAATGGATGAGCCGAAATCCCGCTCAGGCTCCCGATCATATTCTGGCGGGCATGAGCGCTGTGCCAAGCGTGATCGCGGCCGTGAAGGAGCAGCAGGTGGCAGACTGGCTCCGCTTTCTGCAAGTGCGATCCGAGGAACTACGGGCCGGTGGCAAGTTGTTGGTTGGATTTACGGCAAGGATCGAAACCGCGACCGGTTGGGAATGGCTGCTGGGAGAGCTATGGTCCGCTGTCGTTGATATGGGCAGAGAAGGCCTGCTCTCGTCTCAGGAACAGCAATGCATCACAATTCCTATCGGTCTTCGCGCTGTCGAAGAATTGCAGGCGCCGTTTCGCAAGCGTGGCAGTTGTGCAGGCCTTGCGATCGAGCGCATTGAGCTGTTGCAACTCGCGGACCCGTTCTGGGCTGAGTTTCAGCGCACGGGAGATCACAAGGCCTTTGCACAACGGCATGCAGATACGACCCAGGCATGGGCCGGTCCAACGATTGCAAAACTGATCGATGCCTCGCGCGATTAGGGGGCATTAGTCAACGCGCTGTTTTCTAGGTTTGCTGAACGCCTGTCTATCAACCCCCAACAACACCAGCCCTATATGGTCGTCGCGTTTCTCAGCAAAACACTTTGACGGTCCGGGCCGCCAATAATCTGAATAGGTAACGTTTGTGAGGACGGCTGCGAGCCCCGCAACCACTAGCAGTGGTTGCGAGCCACCTCACGCCGGCAGGGCGTGGAAGCCCGACCAGGCCATGTAAAGACCAACGCAGAATATGAGGGCAGCCGAGGCATAGGGCGCGCGAGCGGCGAATGCTGAAAAGCCTGACCAACGCTTTTCGACATGGCGTATGCTCAGCGCCGCCAGGACTCCAGCCGAAACCATAGTGACGGCAAGGCCTACGCTGAAGCACACGACCAGCAGGAACCCCAGAGACAACTGCTTGAGCTGGATGCATAGCAGCAGCACGGTAATGGCGGCAGGGCAGGGGATCAGTCCGCCCGTCAGGCCGAACATGACGATCTGGCCGGTCGTGACGGTTCGACCAGCAAAGCGGCGTCGAATGTCCTCGGCGTGGGCGCGCGCATGGGCATCATCTTCATCGCCGAGATTCATGTGGTCATGGTCGTGGCCGTGATCGTGCTCGGTGAACTCCATAGGAAAGCTATGGAGATGGCCGCCATGCCCCAGATTCAACGTTGCGGAAAAGGCATGCGGCTCCGGGATCTCATCGACGCTCTCAAGGTAGTCGCCCCGATCGGCCATCTGAAAGACCTGGCCAACGCGATCTGGTCGCATAGTTTCAATGAACACTTCGTTGGCCGCAAACCGCTCGCCTTTATCGAATCTCAGCCGCCAGCGTGGTGGCACACCATCCTCGAACACCTCCAGCGCAACCGTGCCGTGGCCGGTATTGATATGGCGCATCTCCTCGCCATGGTGATCATGGTCATGATCATGGCCGCGGTGTTGCTCGCGCCATGTGCGCAGGAGCATCCAGACCGCGATGAGGACGATCAGAACTGCCGAAGCCACCTGAAAATAGGGTTCGCTCGCCTCTGTACTCCAGCTGCGGCCAAAATACTGCCCGAGTAGGGCGACCGCCCAGACAACGGCAGTATGGGAAATTGTTGCCGATAACCCAAGCAGAACAGCCTGTGCCACGGTGCCCCGGATGGCGATGATGAAGGCTGCCATCATTGTCTTCGAGTGCCCTGGCTCCAGGCCATGCAAGGCGCCCAGGAGGATGGCACTCGGGATGAACAGCCAAAGGTTCGTAGAACCTTGCTGGAGCATTTCGGAAATCGAAACCACGGTCGGGTCTTTCTATTTGATGTAGGTCCGCAAGACCTCGATCAGTTCAGCGGCCCCCTGCGCCTGCTGGGAGTTTTCCTTGTTCGGATCCACGATGTGGTTGCGGATGTGATCTTCCATGACCTCGGCGGTCAGACCATTCACCGCGCCACGCATGGAAGCGACCAGCATCAGGACGTCTGCGCAGCCAAGCTCCTGCTCGAGTGCTCGTTCGAGTGCCTCGGCCTGCCCTTTGATGCGGCGGACCCTGGCGATGAGTTTGGCTTTTTCCTTGATCGTATGCATTGCCGTTCCCCAGCGATGAATATGATAGGGGGGTATCCTATCTGGATAAAGCAGGCAAGTTCTAATTCCATCGCCACCAGTGCTCTACTTTGCAGCCGTGCTGGATTACGGAGTGGAACTTCAACGGCCTCAAGGGGCTCAACGCCTGCCCAATCGACGACTCGATGCGGCTCCAGATGGTTCGTGAGATGCGCGGCCTGTTCGGCGAACTCGCCAGACAGAACCGGCTGGGAGGATCTTTGTATTACACATGGCAAGGTGCCCTTCACGCACCCAAGGAAGATCACGACAGCGCGTTCCTCTGCGGCGCGGTGACCGAAAGCGGGCGCCTGGCGGTGGCACCGATGTGAAGCGATAAGACGATATCCAGAGCACAGTCCGGTTAAGATACAGCAGGTTGTGGTCTAGGTACCGCAACAACCACAATACGGTTCTTCGCCAAGGTTTAATTCCTCTAACTGTCGGAGGGCGAGTCGCACAGCTGCGGATCAAAATAGACAGGGAACATACTTCCTGACCTCTGTAAGGATGTTGTGGTGATTGTCATGAGATCATATAAATCATGAGCATATTCTTAGCCTTATCGAGGTTGAAGAGAGTCGGCGTCGCCCTGGCCATCATCGCCGGTTTGATAGCCGGAAGCTTAGGCGGCCTTCGTGCCACACATGCCGAGGCTATCAAGGAAGGGCCTTGCGACATCTACGCGGCCGGTACTACGCCGTGCGTCGCCGCGCATAGCACGGTGAGATCGCTCTACGCCAAATATGCGGGCGCGTTGTATCAGGTGAAGCGAGCTTCAGACGGCGCCACCCAGAACATCGGCCTGCTTGCGGACGGCTACGCCAAAGCTGCGACGCAAGATGCATTCTGCGCGAACACCAGCTGCATCATCACCAAAATTTACGATCAGTCGCCCAAGCACAACGACCTCACCATCGCCCCCGGCGGACATTATAAAGGATCTGGCCCCGACGGCTCCGACCTCGGCGCCGCGGCGGACGCGTTGCCGATCACTGCCGGCGGTCACCAAGTCTACGGCGTTTCGATTTCGCCCGGGATGGGTTATCGCAACAACCGGACATCGGGCGTTGCGGTCAAGGCAAGACCGGAAGGAATGTATATGGTTTCTTCTGGTACGCATCTCAATTCGGGGTGCTGTTTCGACTATGGCAATGCCGAGACGAGCGGCACAGACACGGGCGCCGGCCATATGGATGCGATCAATGTAAGTCGAGATTTGGAGTGGCCCAACTGCCACGACAAATCAGGGCCTGGGGTGGGCGCCGATCTGGAAAACGGAATCTTCCACTGGAGCGAACGAAGCTGCAATCCTGCCGCCAATTTCAGCGGCGGGCCACGTCCCTTCATATCGGCATGGTTGAAGAACGATGGTCAGACGAGGTTTAAGCTGAAGTGGGGCGACGCACGCTCGGGCGGACTCAACACGATCTATTCCGGCGCGCTGCCAAGCGGATATGCGCCGATGCGCCAGGAAGGCGCGATCATACTCGGCATGGGAGGAGACAACAGCCATGTCTCCGCCGGCTCCTTCTTCGAGGGCGTGATGACGGCCGGTTTTCCGACCGACAGCGCCGATAACGCTGTCCAGTCAAACATTGTCGCGGTCGGCTATGGTGCGCCCACCGGCCTATCTGGAACGCTGACACCGGGATCAGAAATCTCGCTGCAAGCGACCACGGCATGCTGCACCGCAGACTATGTCCGTACTCAGAACGGCGTCGCCGTCATCGCACCGATCACACCGAGCGACTCTGAGCAGGATAAGGGCGGCGCAACCTGGATCGTCCGCCGCGGCCTCGCCGACAACTCTTGCGTTTCCTTTGAGTCAAAAAGCAATCCGGGCGACTTCTTGCGCCAGCAGAACTTTGCTCTGCATATGGAGCCGTTCGACGGCACCGCTCTGAATCGATCTGACGCAACATTCTGTCCGCAGCCGGGGAAAAACGGGAAAGGAAGCTCGTTCCATTCAGTAAGTTATCCCACGAAATACATTCGCCACTACTATGGCAAGATCTATATTGCTGGCGATGGTGACGGCCCAAATCCTTGGGCCAACGTCGCGCATTGGGCCGACGACATAAGCTTCATCGTTATCCCGCCCTGGTTGCCATAGGACCGAGGCCCGCCTTGATCAACATCCGCCCAGAGACTTTAGCCGGGTCGCGCCGCTCGATCGGCCACCAGGTTCCAATGAACCGGGCAAGCGCTTTAGGCCGCCTACCCAACCAATTTTTGGATGTCCAATGATTGATCCGATCCCACACCTAGACCCCACAAAGCCGTGGGCTTGGCAGACGATGGCAAGGGCCGCATTGCGCGCGCTGGCCGTCTTGGCGACGGGCGGCGCGGTCGCGGCCGCCGCGCCGCTGGAGTTCGGCGTCGATCGTTCCAACATGGGGACACAGTGGACGCTTGCCTGGCCGCAAGAGCCCAAGGCCTCGCCCTTCATGGCGGCCGACTACAACAAGCCCGGGGATTTTGAGGCGCGCCGGGTCGCCGTGATGGATGGGATCGCGCGGGTCCATGCGCAGTGGTTTCGCGATGGCTTCGGCAAGGGATCTTCCGACCTGTTCGTCGATTTGGTGAAATTGGTCCACGCCCGCGGCATGAAGATACTCGCAGTCTTCGGCGCGGCCGCTTCGGACTATCCACCGGGGGCCTATCTCGACAAGGAAGAGAGCGGCTGCCAGTGGGGGACCTATCCCTTGAGCAAGATCAACCTCGCCGCGTACCAGAAACGCGTCGAAGCGCAGTTTGCCGCTGTGCGTGCCGCCGGCGAAAGCGTCGACGCCTTCGAGATCGGCAACGAGCTCGATCTTTATTGCAATGACGCTGACAGTCCCACTGGCGCGGAATGGGCCAAGCACCAGTGGAAATGGTTCCTCAGTGACACCCAGGTGCAGACCTTCGTGCGCGGCTATGCGCCGTATCTCGCCGCCTCGGTCGCCTCTATCCACAAATTTTTCCCGCAGGCCCAGATCATCACCTATGGCAATTCCATGCCCGCCTCTGCGCCGCTGATGGAAGCCCTGGCGAGCGTGCGGGGTGCGGACGGCAAGGTCACCGACTACACCCGCTTGGTCGACGGCTATGGATCGCACCTCTATCCGACGTCGACCACTACCTCGAACATGGTCCAGGACGCGACCAATTCACTGCGCTACGAGGCGGCCCACTATCCGCACATGAGCCAGAAGCCCATCTGGATCACGGAGTGGAACCCGGCGGGATCGAGTTGGTGGAACGGCCAGCCCTGGTATTTTCAATATGATGCGCATGGTCAGCCTGGGGGCGATCTGAACAAGGCCGACGACCACGGCGTCTACAAGGCGATGGATCGCGCGGGCGCCATTCGCGTCTTCAACCAGGATGTGGTCGAGACCCTCCGCTCATCGGCCACCGCGCCGGTGAACGTCAGCCACGTATTCTATTATTCCTACGATTCCGGCGGCCCGTCGCCGAAATGCGCTCACGTCAAATACAGTTGGCCGACGAGCCTTCCTCCAACCTTCTGCATCGACGGCATGATCGATCCGTCTACCGGCGATCTGCTGCCAGGAGTCGCCGCGGCGGTCGCCGGCACGCCTCGCTAGGCGTCGCCTGACGGAAAAACGGGCAGTCCGGTTGGGACACTGGCACGGTCCCCGGTGATTGTGGGGATATTGGCCCCGTGCGACGTTTCTTTAGCTCTAGGCGGACCACGATATCCCAGCTTGTGAGCGCAGAACCACCAGATGTCGTGGACGCCGCGGGGCGCCCACCTGCTCATTCAATTGCAAACCCCAGTCCTCGACGGCACACTCGACAGCGGTTCCAAGCGTTGGCGTAATGAGCGGCTATCGTGGCAAATTGAGACCAAAATGGCGGCTTGATACTTCCAGCTTTTTTATGCTCCGCCTGCCGTCCGCGCCGCGGAGCCCTTGTTTGCGGTTGGATTGCCGCGCTTGTTTGCGCTGCGCACCTAGCCGAGGGAGCTGTACGGGCCCGCCCAATTATGGACGCGGCGAAAGTTGTATGCTCTCGTCGCCGAGTGCATACATGATGAATTCCCGCAGCCCAAACTGTGCTCCGTTTGGCTTCCAGTCCGGCGATTGCATTAAGAACGAACGCTTATCGCCAGCAAGGAGTGCCAAGAAGGTTTCCGCCACGATCCGTCCTCCCACAGGACCAAGCTGCGGGGTTGGGACTTTCACCATTGCACTCTTAACTGGGATGTCGATGTCGGCGACGTTCTGCATTGCCTCAGCAAGTATGTATGTCCACAAAGGACATTTGCCGTTGAAGGCTCCGTTGGCAATCGATGATATTGGGACCGAGGTCTCACCCTGCACTGCTTTGCCGATTAGAATATGGTCATCGTCGAGGGGCGTCAGTCCTATCACTTGAGCCGCCTCTTGTCCTGTAGGTAAGGAAAATTGTGCACCCCGCTTCAGGTTGCGTTCTGCAAGCGACAATGGCTTGTCGCCTGCGACAGTCATAGGTAGCGACCCCAGCGGATCGACGAGAGAAGTATCAATCTTGTAGGCAAATTGCAGGCGACGATACATCTCCCTTTGCTGCTTTTGCGTTGGCTTGGCTGTTTCATCGGGATTTGGCCCGTACTCGCGCTCCTCGATATTGATGAAGCGCGACCAATCGATCGCCCAATCTGTGATCAAGGGTCGGAAGCCTGTTAAACCTTCGGGAAAATTTATCCCCGTGTCGCGATGCACCGGGAATATTGCTTCAAGCACGCCGTCATTGAGCCGATATCCGGGGCGTACCATCGAGTGCCCTAAACGATAGGCGGCGACCGAAAACTCCACCGGCATGAACGGATTGTCCAAATCCTCTTGTAAGAACAATTTGAGTTTTCCGATGTCCCAGTGGTCGCCGCCCTTCAATGTTGCAAGAACGCCATTTGAGACAATTCGTGGAATAAAATCGTTGATAACAACATACTGATAATGATCGCGTACCAGTCGCTGTGCTTGATTAAAGTCTTTGTCAAGACTCCTGATTTCGTCAATGGCTCGATTGTGAAATCGTAGCAGTAATCCTTGCAGTTGAGAAACAATACTGTTCTCGTCGTTTCGCGGGTCACCTATAAGGGCTCGTCCCAGCGCATTCCTGGGCAAGTCGTGCGCATGGGCACCATGAGGCGAGCCACCAAGGATCTTGGTGCCAAGGAGAAAATGGATGCCATCATACATATAGGGCTGGTCATCCTTGCCGCGCCCGTAAACATTATCGAGATCAAAAGCCGGTGTGCGAAAATCAACTACTGCATGAGCATCTTTGATCTTCTTGAAGTTCGGCTCAGGATCGAACGTCAGGTCGTGATCTATGAACTGACCGAAATAAGTGAACAGTGCTGGAATTCCGCTTTCTTCCGCGTCTTGACCATCCTTTGGTTGATCGAATGACGCGACCATGCGCTTGGCCAACTCTTTAAGATCATCATCCGCAAAGGTAGCGGAAGATGCTGCAAAGAGTCTTCCAAACCTCGAACACCCAAACTCACCTTTGATAGGCCCTCGCTCGACTTGAGCCGAAACTGCTAGAAGTCCACGTGGTTCCGATCCGTGCTTCGTCGTCATGAGCCGTTCCTTTTTTGCTTGCGCTGGGGAAGCAGAACGCCTAGCGACTGCCGTAGTAAAAGTTATTCAAACGGGTTATTTTTATCCGCCTTAGGCGCGCAACCGAGAAGTTGCGATCCGAATATTCGTCCTAGCCAAGTAATTATAGGTTCGCGGCGTGAGATCGACGTGACACGTAAGTGGAGAGAATTATGGAAACCTTCAGCGCCTCGCGTCTGAAATCTATAGGCTGCGCATTCGCACCGCTCGCCCAACATACCAAACGTACCAGGTTTTAATGGTGCATTCGCGGCGCACCGAGCGGGGTAGGTCGCTGTCTCCAAGCTCCGAAAATTGCACAGGAATGTCGATATCCTGTTTGCGGACGATGCGATCGCTACCGCGTTGCTTTCAAGCCTGATGTCTGAACCGGCATGGTCGCGCCCAATGCCTCAGCGCCGTTCAGGTGTAAGTCCATGAAAATCCGTCGTGGCCCGTAGCAATGGCTCTGTTCAGAGCAAATTGCCGAAGGTGGCGTAGGGTAGGGAGGGAGGATGGCGCGCCCCAAGCCCAATCCGCTTGGCTATTTTGATTCGTCGCCGGAGTGATCCGCCTCGCTGTGATGATATACGCGCGTTATCCCTTGTCTTTAAGCAATGTGGAGGACCTGCAGCACGAGCGTGGCATCAACATCTGCCATGAAACAGTGAGATTTTGGTGGAACCACTTTGGCCCGTTTTTTCGTCGGCGATTTCTGCAAGAAGCGGGTGAAGGCCGGAAATTTCAGATCCTGGCGCTGGCACGCCGACGAGATTTTCGTGAAGGTGAACAGTAAGCTCCACTATCTTTAGTGGGCCGTCGATAACGAGGGCGAGGTGTTGGAGTTCTTCGTCAGAAAGAGGCGGCAAAAGGCCGGTGCCTTGAAGTTCCTCAACAAAGCCATGAAACGCTACGGCCGTCCCACCTCGTCAGCCGGGAAATCTACAAGAAGATGCTTGGCGGTGCTGGCCAAGCGGGGAGCCGTCGCGACCTAAATCGGGGTCCGGATTGGCCTTCGTGCACCTGGCGGAGGAAACTCGGGCTACATTGACAGCACCTCATCGCGCTCTGCCTTCAGTCGACTTTTGCGCAGAAGCACGGCAAGATCCCTCCGGCCATGGTCGCGGTGTGAGAACGTTTGGGTTGATCGTTCGGTTCGGGACGGGGAACTGGTTCCATGACGAAGTCCGCTGGGAATAGGGCGTCTTCCTGCGTGTCGCCGGCATTCGCCGCATCCTTGGTCAAGTCCGGCATGTGGCTCGATTATGGCTTTGGCCTGGGGCAACCGGACCTGTTCGACTGCGCCCTTGCGATACGCAAGGAAGAGCTGGTCGACGTGAAGATCCGCTCCAGCCTGTCGTTGCGGGCGCGGGCGACCTTCGATGCCGACAGTGAAGGCAAACATTTCCACGCCTTCAACTGGCATTTTTCCGGCTATGATCGCCGACTGCATGATACTGGGCGCTGCACCTACGTCCCGATGAACTTTGGCGAGGCGCCCGACTATTACCGCCGCTTCGTCGATCCGGTCGATATCGCCATCTTCAAGACCTGTCCGATGGACGAGAACGGCTGCTTCAATTTCGGGGCGTCGGCGACCTATCTGAGCGCTATCCTCGAAAGGGCAAGGACCGTCATCGTCGAGACTTGTCCGCGCATGCCCTGGATTTCCGGCTTTGGCAATAGCGTGCATGCACGCGACGTCGACTATGTCATCGAGGGGGGCGGAGATAGCCTGCCTGAAATCGCCAATCCATCACCCTCGGACGTCGACCGCAAGGTGGCAGGGTCCATCGTCGAGGAGATCGAGGATGGCGCCTGCCTGCAGATCGGCATCGGCGGCATGCCCAACGCCGTGTGCTCGATATTGCGCGACAGCGGGATTGGTAACCTCGGCATTCACACGGAAATGATGACTGACGGCATCATCGACCTCTACGAGGCTGGCCTCGTCACCGGCGCCCGCAAGACACTTGATCCGGGCAAGATGGTGATGACATTCGCGGCCGGTTCGCGCCGACAATATGACGCCATTCATCGCAACGCCGACATCACCTGCCACCCCGTCGACTATACCAATCTTCCCCATATCATCATGCAGAACGATCGAGTCGTATCGATCAACAACACCACCCAAATCGACCTGCAGGGCCAGGCTGCGTCGGAATCGGACGGTCACCGGCATCTCAGCGGCACTGGCGGCCAGTTGCAGTTCGTGCGTGGCGCTTACGCATCGAAAGGTGGCAAATCCTTCCTTTGCCTGTCCTCTGTCTATGAAAAGCGGGGTGAGCCGAGAAGTCGCATCGTCTTCAACCTGACCCAAGGCAACATCGTGACAACACCGCGGACCGATGTCATGTACGTGGTTACCGAATACGGCGCGGTCAACCTGAAGGGCAAGTCGGTCGCTGAACGTGCCAAGGCGCTGATCTCGATTGCCCATCCGAAATTCCGGGATGAGCTCCAGCGTCAGGCCCGCGAACAGCGTCTGGTATCCCGCGGCTTTCTCGGCGATTGAGGGGGGTGACTTCCGGCTGCGAGCGGGACGGCTCTGTCAGGGCCAATTGCACTGTAGCGGGCAGCGCACGTCGTCGCGCCGGCGGCCGGGACGATCCACGATGTCCCGTTAGCGCAGCTGCCTCGGCGCAGCCACGAACTTGGCCACGATCGGATTAAGGCTTTCATGATGGCGCCCGTTGAGTTCGAGAAGTTCAGGGCGGTCATGAAACGGCGCGAAGAACGGGCAGTTGCGGCGCCAGCATAGGAAAGGCAGCACAGCTCCCTGATGGAAATCGGTCACCGCCGTATAGGCGAGCGAGCCGAGGGCCCGGGGTATGACAGTGACCGCGCTGCCGGAGCGCGGTGTATTTCACGCGGCTCCGGGGATCGCGCGGCATGGCGACACGGCACCAATATAGAGTGCATTGTCGAGCTGGGCGCTGGGTACATGCTCGCCGTTGACCTTGGACGAGCGGCCCCCCGTTAATTCGCACTCTTGGACCTTCGGGAAAACGGTGACCTGCTTCTTTTTTCTAGAGTATCGGCCCTGACCCGTCATTATTCAGTCATGACCCAATATCCGATTCCCAGAGTAATGTCGGCAATGGTCCTCACTGGCCATGGGGGCTATGAAATGCTGGTCTATCGGCAGGACGTTCCCGTACCGCAACCGCGAACCGGCGAGGTGCTGATCAAGGTTGGTGCGGCTGGATTGAACAATACCGATATCAACACACGGATCGGCTGGTATGCGCAGTCCAAGGACGGCAACGACGGCGGGGGGGCGACGGAAGGCGGCTGGAGAGGAGCTATCGGCTTTCCGCGGATTCAGGGAGCAGACGTTTGTGGCACGATCGTTGCTGCCGGTGAGGACGTGGTGCCGGATCGTATTGGCGAGCGCGTCATCGTTCAGGCATGCCTGCAATCGTTGCGACAGGGAACGCGTGATTTCTGGCTTGGTTCGGAGATTGACGGTGGATTCGCGCAGTTCACCCGCGTGCCAGCACTCGATGCCCATACAATCAAAAGCCCCTTCTCCGATGCGGAGCTGGCAACTTTTCCATGTGCGTACGCTACCGCGGAAAACCTACTTGGCCGTAGTGGCGTTAAGGCAGGCGAGCGAGTGTTGATAACGGGGGCGAGCGGCGGTGTCGGTTCTGCCGGTATTCAGCTAGCTCAGCAGCGGGGCGCCGAAATCATTGCAGTGGCGAGCGCGTCCTGGGCAGACCGCCTCAAGGCTCTCGGTGCCTCTAAAGTCGTGCCGAGAGGCGAGGCTCTCTTATCCCATATCGGGGCCAATAGCATCGACGTTGTCATCGATGTCGTAGGAGGTGCCACCTGGCCGGAGCTCCTCGACATTTTGAGGCCGAAAGGCCGATATGCCGTATCGGGCGCGGTCGCCGGGCCAACGGTGTCGCTTGACCTTCGCAAGCTTTACCTCAAGGATCTCACCTTTTTTGGCTGTACGTCGCAGGATACGGGCGTATTCGAGCGCTTGGTCCGTGCCCTGGAAAGCGGTCAAGTTCACCCTGTCCTCGCCAAAACCTTCCCGCTGTCGGAGTTGGCGCACGCGCAGCAGGACTTTTTGAGCAAAACGCAATTTGGCAAACTCGTTGTCATCCCGCCGCATGTGTGAGCATCGCTGGCGGCCGGGTCGGTCTCGCCTGACATTGGCGCTCCAATTTTATTCATGCCGGCCGGCAAGGTGCACTCGAGCGAGTGACAGCCGAATGCATTGGCAAGCCGAGATTTCGATGCGACGTAGACTTGGCCGGCCGCGTTGCGGCCCACAAGAACAACGGCAAGGGCGGTTTTGCCGCAAACCCAGATGGAATTTGTGAAAAGAGGTGCTGGGGCCGCCGCTCTCGCAGCCAGGAGTTCGAATTGCTCTCTCAGTGGTGGGCGTCGACTATAGACAAACCTCGCCTGTTGTTTGCCCATCATTTAGACCATCTGGATGCCGCAGATCCTGACCTTGGCACTCCCCATCGCCTTGCAGCCGAGCATGGGCCGGGTGGGGCGCTTGACGCATCGATGATCCTGTTCGATCCGATTATTGACCCCTCGGGGCACAGTGGAATTGTCGAGGGTTGCGCCCCGCTCGGCCATCGTTTCTTCCAAATCGCGAAGGCTCAGATTGTAGGCCAGGTACCCTCGAACACCACCCAACGATCGAAACGGCGGTCTTTGTGCCCGCAAAGCTCCACTAAAATCGAACAATTCCAAACACGCCTTGCCATTGGGTTTGCGACAATGCCGTCTGTCGCAAGTCGCGCGTGAATGGCTTGTTTTCCGAGCGGCGCCGTGCTGGCTGGAAGCCTGTCATCGCCCAAGTTGGCCGAGCGCATCGTGCAACGGGGCACTGGAAACCTGAACAAAGCCGTAAAACGGATGTTCCATGTCCACGACCAGAAAGACGGCGCTGGCGACCGACAATGAGCATAGGAATAGAATACACAGGACCGTGGCATTGTGAGGGGCCAGCAGGCCGAAGCTGAAAAAGAGCATAACAAGCCACGCCACCAGAATGATCAGAAATGGCCAGGGAAAGCCGGCCTCATTCGTGGAGAACAGCAGCCAATGCGCTTCCGCAATGTCGCCGCTGATCTGCAAGGCGCTCGCTAGCAGCCCGCGTTGTGCCTCCGTCTGCGGTGCCAATGCCCGCAGTTTATCCTGAACCAGCTCGATCTCAGGATCGCCGCCGTATGCGTTTGGATTTGCGCTGTCGGTCCGCCCTTCACCCCAGACCCGCCGAAGTTGCGCTTCCACGGCCTGGCGAAGCAGCGCGCGAGCCACCTGCGTTTCCGGACCATAATGCGCCAAGGCGCGGTCGAGCAGCACCGTACGGGCGACGGAGGTTCTCAATTGTGTGTCGGCAGTGTCAAAAGAGGTCTTGGCTGAGGCAACCAACAAGCCAAGTGCCAAGGCCGCAAGCGTGGCGACGGTTGCAGTGGCCAGCTTGATCGCGTCCCTGGAGTCCGGACTGAGATGATGCTCTGGCAATGTCAGGCTGAGCAACATCCCAAGGATGGCGCCGCCGAACAGGCAAGCAAAGACGATTGCGCCGACGGCCAGAATATCCATTGCGTTTCGTCCCGTAACTCAAGCGAGGCCGGCACAAACAGCTTAGCAAAAAATAGGTTACGCATTCGGTCGTAAGAAGGCAATGCTCCACTGTGCGGGACAAAATGCGGAATGTAGGCCCGTAGAATCAAATTGCGGCTCGGACAAGCAAAAAATGCGCGTCGATGGCGGTCGATCCGTGCACCGGAACGTGAGCGGCCATGGCCAATTTCCCGCAGGGATTCGGCAGGGGACCGCGGCGCCGCCCTGCTGGGAACCATCATCGTCCAATTTGGCCGAGGGCATCGCGGAGCGATGCGCTAGAAACTTGAACAAAGCCGTAAAATGGACGCTGCATGTCCACGATGAGAAAGACAGCGCTGGCAACCGACAAAGAGCAGAGAAAAATAATAGTGAGGACCGTGGCATTGCAAAGTGTCAGTAGACCGAAGGTAAAAAAGAGCATGACAAGCCAAGTCTCGAGAATGGTCAGGAAAGGCCGCGGAAAACCAGCCTCGTTCCTGGCGAACATCAACCAATGCGCCTCAGCGACGTCGCCGCCGACTTGCAACGCCCTTGCTAGCAGCCAGCGTTGTGCCTCTGTCTGAGGCGTCAAGGCCCTCAACTCGTCCTGAACTGTCTCGATCCCGGCGTTAGCGCCGTCGGCGTCGGGATTTGCATCACCGGTGCGCCCTTCGCCCCAGAACTGTTTGAGTGCCGCTTCCACCATCTGGCGGAGCTGAACGCTAGCATCCTGTGCTTGCGGGCCATAATGCACCAAAGCTCGGTCGAGCGATATGGTGCGGGCGACCGCGGTCCAAGACCGAGAGCGTTGCGACGATCGCGGTGGACAGGGTAATTGCGCCCTTTGAGCCGGCGCTCAGATAATGCTCCGGCAATACGGCGCCCAGTACCATCAAAAGCATGGTGCCGCCAAACGGGCAAACGAAGACGATTGCACCCACCGCAAAAGTGTACATTTCGCCTTGTCCTGTATTCCGGCGACATCGTCTGCGTTTATTTTCCTCGCTAATTGACCCGTTACACCCGCTAAGAAGCGAGCCGTCTTGAAGACGGTTTGTATGTCAGGCCGAAATCAAGTTTCGTGTCTTCTCCTTTACTCTTGCCCAAGCCCCCGGAGCCGTGCGCGGTCTGCGATCATCTGCACGCGGGCCCTATCAGTCAATTTCGGCATTGATCGTTGACGGATCGGGCCGAGTACTCAAGTCAAACGAGACCTGCTTCAAACCGCCGCCAAATGCCTCTTGGCCTTGTCGGCGGCGGCACGCGCCGAAGCTGTCGCGTTGAACATTTCCAGATCATCGAGCTCTGCTTCGGTCGTTGGAGTCAGCGCCAAGTCCGTATAATTGCGGGCTTGGGGATCGCGCTTGATCGAGCGCCGGACAGCGCCCATGCGCCAAACCATACGCGCGATGGCGATATGCTTTGCGATGAGGCCGAAAACGTAGCGGGGATAGAATGTCAGCGGGCTTTCGATGGGAAGGCCCGGCCGTCGATCCGTTCTCACCTTGCGGCGCAAATATCCGCCTTCGAGCGGATGGATTTTTTCAATTGTCACACAACCCTGGAACCAGATGAGCAGAAACATCATCTTGCCTGGACTGATGCCCCTTGCCGCGGCGCGGCGCATCACAGTTTCCATATGCTCGGGCGTATAATAGGTTTCCCATGCCAGCCTGTATGCGCGTTCCCACTGCTCTTTGGACATTGTGGCATGGCCGGTGACAACATGTTCAAGATCATATTTGTTCATGTCCAGATCCATGGCGATGCCCGCGCGCGATAAACGCTGATGGTCTTCCGAGCCTGGAAGAGGGGTCAGGCAGAAGAATTCCAGCAGATCGAGCGGGAGCTCGCGTTGGATGATTTTGATGTCGCGAACGATGGATTCGGGCGTATCGGCGGGAAAGCCGAGGATGTAGCCAGCATAAGTGAAGCAACCGACGGCCTTCCATGCCAACAGCATTTCGCGATATTCGGCGATCCGGTTCTGCTTCTTTTTGGCGCCGGCAAGGCTTGCTGGATTGATGCTTTCGAGCCCGAGAAAGACGCGGCGCACACCGGCCGCCGCAGCCTTCTCGATGAAGTGCGGGATGCGGTGACAAAGTGTATCGACCTGTACGACAAAATTGAACTCAAGACCTTCTCGACGGCGCATCTCAATCAGCCGGTCGAACATAGGCTCCCAATTCTTGTTGCGGGCGAGATTGTCGTCGGTGATGAAGAAGTGCCGGATACCCTGGGCGAGGTTGGCGCGAATAATTGCCTCAACGTCATCGGGTGTTCGATAGCGTGACTTGCGTCCTTGCACGTTGATGATCGTGCAGAATGAGCATTGGAAGGGGCAGCCACGCCCGGCGTCGAAGCTGGTCACAATCCCGGCGGTGCGCTTAATCGCCAAGGCCGGCAGCATCGGCATCGGCGCTGCCGCAAAGCCTGGAAGATCCCTCATGAAATTGTAGAGCAGTTTCAATCGGCCATTTTGGGCATCCAGCAGCACCTCATCGAGACGTCCCTCTGCTTCACCCGCGAACAACGCGACGCCGAAAGCTTGCGCCTCCTTCAGATCGTCGGGCATGTCTGGCAACATCGCCAGGCAACCCGACACATGGAAGCCACCTATGGCGACCTGAACGCCTAAGTTGCGCAGGCGCCTTGCTAGGTCAACGGCATGCGGAAACTGGTTCGACTGCACACCGACCAGCCCCACGAGGCCCGTTCCCCCGCCTGCCGCAATGGTCCGTGCAATGAGTTCCGGTCTGACACGCGTGTTGGTCTCGTCGATTGCAACAATTTCGATATTGACATCATCGCCCAGCACATGGCGCACTTGGCAATCCATGGCGAGACCGTGCAACACGGCGAGCGTATTTGAAGGAATCGCTGAACGGGCCCATTGAATGACATAGCCATCATCATCGTAATGTGATGGTTTTATAAGATAGAGCGTAAATTTCATTTGCATTTTGGCGGCCCCCGTCGCAGCTGATGCCCCGAATGAAACACTCAGCCTGTACAATTATGTCATAAAATTCGAATAAATATTTTCAATATCTGGACATTTGACATAATTTCTATTCAAAAGTCGCTAAAAATTCTAATTATATCTTTTCTATAAAAAAGCACTATTAAGTAGTATTCTGTATTACTGGCTATTGCAAAGATCGTTACAAGAACTCAATTCGCTGGTTCGCGATGGCAGGGTTGTCACAACCGTCAATTGTAGTTGACCTCGTTACCACGAACTGACGTGCCGTCGTTGAAGGCCCCGCGGACACCAATGGCGTGCCTTGTGTTCCATTAGACGGAAGGGCCGGTTCGGCCGGGATAGATTTCTCGCATGATCATGCGACCAGAAATGCGAGACCACCTGTGATCAACAGGCGATATCCTGCAAAGGGTGCGAGTTCGACAGAGCCCGCTATCAGTTCCGTCTCTAGGCCAAGTCCGATCCGCGTGCCCCAACCGACTGATCATGATCCCGTGCACGTCCATTGTGACTTTAGTTCAATTAGCGACCCGAATTTTGTGCTGGGGTAATGTGAGTGACTAGGTCGTTTATCACAAAGCACTGGAATTCGTTTTAATCGGTCATGATGAGTGTGCCCACGAGCGCGCGTATTAAAGTAAAGATCAATCGCGTAACAGTTATAAGCCCCTTCGTGTGGCCGTATTGGTCACGGCATGAGTTTTGCTTTACTGTATATCTCCACACTGTTTGCAGATCACAAGATATAAGTTTAATTTAAATTACACATGTCGGCATTATTTATTTAAAAAATATTACAATTATTAACAAGCGTGAGAAGTATATTCTTAATTACCACGCGAAGACAAGATAAACTTGGGGTGACCGGTTGTCAGCTCGTCTAGGGGTCGTCGGCGGGCGCGACGGAGTTCTGTTTGCTTGCCTTGCGATACCAAATGGCCGCCTGAATACCGTCCTTTCGGACCCCTCGGCCCAACGCGTACATGTTGCCGAGTGCGACCTGTGCGGGAGCAAAGCCCTGTTCCGCAGCTTTGCGGTACCAAAAAATGGCTTGGGTGTCGTCCTGCGGAACACCGCTGCCCATCAGATATAGATTGCCGAGATTAACCTGGGCCGGAGGGTAGTCTTTTCTTGCAGCCCGTCGGAACCATTCAATTGGACTGCCGCCACTCAGTTCCACGCCAATGCTATAGTTAGACAGTACGCCAAGATTGTTCTCAGCCCCGGCAAATCCCTGGTCGGCTGCCTTCAGAAGCCATTGGATCGCGGTTTTGAGGTTCTTTTCAACTCCCCGACCATCGGCATACATGGTCCCGATATTGCCCTGTGCTGCAGCAAGGCCTTGAGATGCCGCTTTGCGATACCAAAATACGGCCTGCGCATCGTCCCGGGCGATCCCAAGGCCCTTGCTATACATGGTCCCCAGATTGTTTTGGGCCGCCGCAATACCTTGATCCGCAGCTTTGCGATACCATGAGACGGCTGCAATCTCATTTCGGACGGTACCGTGGCCCAGACTGTACATGGTGGCCAAGTTATATTGGGCGGTTGCAAGCCCCTGCGCGGCGGCTCTTTGATACCACGAAACCGCCTGTGTCTCGTCCTTTGAGACGCCTTGTCCTCGCTCATACATGACACCAAGAGTATATTGAGCCGATGCATCGCCAGCATCGGCCATTGCCTGTATCGCGAGTATCCTGCTGATCTCGCCCGTGCGATCGGGAGCTGCGCGACTTGATGGCATTTGATCGGTTGATGCAGTTGCATTGCCACCTGAAAGGAGCGCCAGGCCCATGGCGAGGGCCAGGGTCACTTTGTTTAAAAGGCGCATTATTGTTCCAGGCTGCTTTGTCATGCTTTTCGCGGTAATCTCAAGGCCGTCAGGAAGTCATGTTCAAATTTATCTTCTGAAATTATGAACTATATAATATGATTTTTTTGTTATGTCCAAGATATAGCCTGCAATTATACGGGGATGACTGCTCCATTACGATTGTTGGTGCGTGGTGTCTTCATATTTATTATTTTTGACTAAATTAAAGCTTGCAACATTCTGACCTGATGACAGGGTAGCTCGGAGCTGGGGGCACGTATCGCCCGAGCATACAGGTCCCCTAAAACCCTCTACTAAAGAGAATTTAAACAACACGCCATTGTACTTTAGGACAATGGCTCATTGGACAATATGCATTCGATTATTCTGAAGTATTATTGAATACGCTCTTTCAGCTTTGCGGCGGCCGGCGGCAGATTTATTTCGTAATTAATTCAAAATGTAATCTGGGCAAAAGCGGGGATCAAATGAGCAGAAATAGATCATACAATAAGGCTCTAGTAGCCCTACTTACGATCGGCGTCTTCGGTATTTCTACATCAATTGCGCAGTCCGCGCCGCGCCGCGTGCATGCTGGCACACTTTCATGCAACGTGTCAGGTGGCATCGGAATGATCGTAACATCCAAAAAGGCGCTGGACTGTACGTTCAAGTCGAATCGCTTCCCGCCTGAACGCTATGTTGGACACATTCAGAAGTTCGGCCTCGATGTAGGTGTGACGAAGGCAGGAATTATTGTTTGGAGCGTCTTTGAAACCGGCGCTCCACAACACGATCTGGGCGGAACCTATGTGGGTGCGACTGCCGAAGCCACCTTTGCGGCCGGGTTGGGTGCGAATGTTCTGGTGGGAGGCTCGCAGAAAAGAATAGCGTTGCAGCCGCTGTCCGTAACAGGGCAAACGGGACTCAACGTTGCTGCGGGTGTTGGACAGATCACTTTGCAACGGTCCCAGTGACATGTGCCATGATCGAAGTGCATTGGCAATTGATGCCGCTTCGTCAGGCTTTCGATCACACACCGGCTTAATACACGGGTGAAGATCATGCACCGTCTGCCCGCACAATATTCCGCAAGTCGCTAAGTTCAATAGCGCCAAAAGCCTGGAAGTCACGAACCCGTTAATTGCGCTCTACCAACACGTCACTGCGAATCTGCGTGGCGTCAGCTGCCCCCAAACGCCGAGATTGCGCAATTGCGCCCCGGCACAAAAGAGTACGCTGCACAACACACACAGCATACGGGAGGCTGCAATGTTGCTGCCTGGGACAGTTTATCTCGAAAGAACGAGTATCTATGCACTTATTATCGGTGCTGCACTTGCTTTTGCTTGGGTTGGCATCGCCTCTGCTCAGGGCGACGGTACGCCTGCGCCCCCAAATTCCGATACGCAATCGGGAACCGGCGCGTCATCAGGTTCCTCGAATGTATTGAAGCAACCGTCAACCACCACTTTCAGTCGTGACGAGTTGAGGAAGCTCCTGGCACCCTATGCACTCTATCCGGACGCGCTGCTTGCGCAGGTTTTACCTGCATCCGCTTATGCGATTGATATTGTTCAGGTATCCCGCTGGCTTGACAAAAACAAGAATGCCGTTGCCAAGCAAGACTTTTCTGCTCTGGACCAACTGAATCTGGACCCTACCGTGAAGGCGGTCGCACGCTTTCCCACAGTGATCCAGGTTTTGAACGCGGATCTTGATGCAACCAGCGATCTCGGTGACGCATTCGTCAACCAGCCGAACGACGTCGCGTCCGTCATCCAGGAACTGCGCCGGCAAGCACAGACGGCAGGATCTCTCAAGACGACGGATCAGCAGCAGGTCAGGACCGATACCCAGGATGGCCGAGATTATATTGCAATCGAATCAACGGAGCCGGGGGTCATCTATGCACCAACTTATGACCCAAGCACCATTTATAGCCCGGGGGCGGGATTGATCGGCTTCGGCCTTGGGGTCGCGGTCGGGGTCGGGATGGGGAACTACTGGAACTGGAACAACGGATGGGTCTATCCGCCCCGTTGGCCCGGTTATTCTCCCGGATATGGAGGCAGGTATCCACTAGGGAGCGGCCTGCGACCCACCCAACTGCCAAGCAACATCAATATCGGCAATCGCATCGATATCGGTGGTGGCGACAGACCATGGCGCCCCGATTCTGGGCGATATCGGCCGGGACAGGGGACAAGGCCTGGTCTGGGCAATCCAGGCCTGGGCAATTCGAACCTGCGTCCAGGTAATAGGCCGGGCGGTATCGGGGACGGTTTGGGAGGCGGCCTGCGCGATCGCCCCCGGGTCGGGGGCGGGCCAATCGGCGGCGCCGGTCGTGGTGACTTCAACCGTAA
>Ga0206974_1096_pt1 | contig 21535 bp, 15 predicted proteins | sample Alteio_BWOrgHeat_84_FD_152920 | JGI IMG/M metagenome (GOLD analysis project Ga0206974, IMG submission 152920) | Enriched cells from forest soil in Barre Woods Harvard Forest LTER site, Petersham, Massachusetts, United States -... | ecosystem: Environmental > Terrestrial > Soil > Temperate forest >... | reverse complement strand
GCGGTTGAACCACTCCAGATAAGACACCGGTAAATTACAAATCAATCTGCCTTTGTATTTACCAAAGGGCATTTCCATTTTCACAAGATCAAGAAGTAACTGAGGATTGAAATCCATAAGAGAAAATTAAATAGGATCGACATCTACAATGAGCCGGCATTTTTTAAATGGCTCAGTGATATGGAACAATTCCATTTTATACAAAATCATATCTTTTGTTTTTGTAGTGGTAGCGTTGCGTGGAATTTTAATCAAAATATTTTTGATGTATTCTCCGCGTATGCGCGCGATAGAAGGAAACTCCGGACCAAGAACTTCAACTTCTTCCAACGAATCTTTTAAAATCCCTGTAAAATAGGCAGAGGCAGCATTTACCAAATCCAGATTTTGGTGTTTTATAGTAATGCCCACCAAGCGATAAAATGGTGGATATTTAAAATTTCTTCTCAGTAAAATTTCAGAATGATACAATGCTTCGTAATTGCTGTCAATAACATACCTGATAATGTTGTGTTCCGGACTATATGTTTGAATCACTACTTTTCCTCTTCTGTTCTTTCGTCCGGCGCGTCCACTCACCTGCGACATCATTTGGTACGCACGCTCATGCGCACGAAAATCAGGAAAATTCAACATCTGATCGGCATTCAAAATTCCAACCAAAGCCACATTATCAAAATCCAACCCTTTGGAAACCATTTGGGTTCCAACAAGAATATCAATGCTTTTATCTTCAAAATCACTAATGATTTGCTGATAAGAATTTTTAGTCCGGGTAGTATCCCAATCCATCCTTCCCACTTTTGCTTTCGGAAAAACCTGCATTATTTCTTCTTCTATCTTTTGGGTTCCAAATCCAACAAGAGCAACTTCAATACTTCCACAAGCCACGCAGGAAGTGCTTTTCCTTTCGGAATAACCACAATAATGGCATTTCAGGAGATTCAATGTTTTATGAAAGGTTAAGCTAACATCACATTTATTGCATCTTGGTGTGTGCCCGCAAAGCGTACATTCCAGCATAGGTACAAAACCCCGTCTGTTTTGAAATAAAATAATTTGCTCTCTGTTTTCCAATACGGTGTCCATATGCTGAAGTAAAAGAGAAGAAAAAATTGATTTCATTTTTTTCTTTCGTTTTTCTTCCTGAACATCCGCACATAAAATCTCAGGCATCATAATCCCTCCATGCCGTTTTTCCAATTTCACCAAGCCGTATTTTTCATGTATGGCATTGTGATAAGATTCAACAGAAGGTGTTGCCGATCCCAATAAAACTTTAGCCTGATGCTTAGCTCCCAGCACCACCGCCATATCGCGTGCGTGATAGCGTGGTGCAGGTTCCTGTTGTTTAAAACTGGTTTCGTGTTCTTCGTCAACAATGATCAAACCCAAATTATCAAAGGGTAAAAACAATGATGATCGCGCTCCTAACACAACTTTATAGCCATCTTTCTTTTGTAATTTATTCCATACTTCAATTCTTTCATTCATGCTGTAGCGGGAATGGTAAATCCCCACCTTATCTCCCAAAACATTTTGAAGCCGGCGAATAATTTGTGTAGTCAATGCTATTTCAGGAAGCAAATACAGTACTTGTTTTCCCAATTTAATTTGCTCTTCGATGAGATGAATATATATTTCTGTTTTTCCCGAACCGGTAACACCATGTAATAACACAACATCGTGAGAAGAAAAATTCTCATTGATTTCAACGTATGCCCGACTCTGATCTTCATTCAATCCTTTTGCCTCATGAGTAATTTCCTCAAAAGCATGCAAACGACCAGTTTCTCTTTGCTCTTCTGCCAAAACACCTCTTTTGATCAATGCTTGCAAACCACTGACCGTAATACCTTCCAGCTTTAAAAATTTCTTTTTTGAAATGCTATAGCTTTCTGTATTTTTCCCCGCCAGGGAAAGGAATTTCATTAACACATCTTCTTGCTTTGCCGCCCTGGAAAGAGAAGTAAAAACTTCGCTGAGTTTTTTCTGATCACCATATTCTTTTGATAAACTAATATAGTTTTCTGTTTTAGGTTTATAGCTTTCCCGAAGTTCTTCGTAAAAATTAATGACTCCTTTTTCAAATAATTCTTTCAATAGAGGGTGAATGGTTTTAATACCCAATATTTGAGAAACATCTTTATAACTTAAAACATGATTGACAGAAAGTGCTTCAAAAACCAAATATTCTCTATCGCTTAATTCAGAAGGTTCAATTTTTTTCTCGGCATTCAATGCAACACGGGTTTCACTGGAAATCAAAAAAGCAGAAGGTAAAGCAGCCTGCATCACTTCACCCGGCGAACACATATAATAGGAAGCCATCCATTCCCAAAACTCCATTTGAAAAGAATTTACTATCGGATGATCATCGAGCGACAATAAAATTTCTTTTGCAGAATATTTTTCAGGAGCATTGTCGTGCATTGCTCTGACAATCCCTGTGTATAAACGAGATTTACCAAAAGGCACCACTACTCTTTTTCCTAAAGCGACCTGATGCTGTAAAGCAGATGGAATGCTGTAAGTAAAACTTCCTTTGATGGGAAGAGGAAGAAGTACATCAGCGAAATGAAGCATGTTTTAAAATTAAAAGGTTTTGCAACCCTGAACAACGCTTTAACCTATATTGAAAGGATATCCACCAGCTTCAATAAATCGGGATTTAATTTACCGGTATGTTTTATCGCATTTTCAAATGGAGTATATGCAATTTTTTTATCAACAATTCCTATCATCACGTTTTTCTTGCCTTGAAGTAATGCTTCAACTGCTGCATTTCCCATCTGGCTCGCACGAACACGCTCCATACATGATGGACTGCCACCTCTTTGTACGTGACCCAAAACCACTACCCGCGTATCGTAATCAAATCTTTCATTCACTTTTTTTGCTACTTCGGCAGCTCCACCTTCTTTGCTTCCTTCCGCCACTATTATGATAGAGCTTTGTTTATGGCGTCTTTTACCATCTTCCAATTTCATCATCAAATGATCAATAAACACTTCTGATTCAGGATATAAAATTGCCTCGGCACCCGCACCAATTCCTGAACGCAAAGCGATGAAGCCTGCATCCTTACCCATCACTTCAACAATAAATAATCGATTGTGGGAATCGGCAGTATCACGAATTTTATCAACAGCTTCAACCACAGTATTTAACGCAGTATCATAACCAATAGTAAAATCTGTTCCTATTAAGTCATTGTCAATGGTACCAGGTAATCCGACTATAGAAAATTCATGCTCTTTATTAAAGACAGAAGCTCCGGTAAAAGTTCCGTCTCCGCCAATCACCACCAAAGCATCAATATCGCTTGCTTTCAAATTATCAAATGCTTTTTGACGACCTTCAACAGTCATAAAACGCTGACTTCTCATGGTTTTCAGTATCGTACCTCCTCTTTGAAGAATATTTGAAACCGATGAACTTTGCATCGGGATGAAATCGGCATCAATCAATCCGTCATAACCTCTTCTTACTCCTACAACTTCCAATTTATTAAATATCGCTGTTCTTACTACTGCCCTTATTGCGGCATTCATTCCAGGGGCATCTCCTCCCGACGTTAAAACTCCAATCTTTTTCATTGCAAAACGATTATTTCATTCAATTAGCAAATATATACAAACATTCTTTTTTTCAACACAAAGCGAAACATTAATTAATTGTTGAATAAAAATAGGGGGATTTGACAAGGTTTTTTTATTATTGCATATTGAAAGTATCTTAAAGTAGTTCCAAAGAGGGTTCGGATTTAAGATTTATTCAATGTTAGCAAGGTATTCGAAATTTATATGCTTTATATGAAAAAACTGATGTGTATGAACATTAGACAATTATTACCGGGAATTGCCATTGGTGCTTTGTTACTATTTAGTGGTTGTCCTAACTCGGGTGGTGGAGATACTCCTCCTGAAACAAAACAACCTGATGCAAAACAAGGTGGTACAAAGAAATTTGGTGATAAAATATTCAGTATCCCATCGCCAATTGAACTTTCTCTTTTAATTAAGGAATCGGGATTGGCTTACGATGCTGAAATATTAAATAAGGATTCAAAAGTTGATCTGTATACCACAACAGCTCAAAAAGCATTAAACTTAGGTATTTATGGTGCTGATTTAGGATACACTTCTATTTATGAGCGTCCTGATGCATCATTAAAATACATGAGAAGCGTGCGTAAGCTTTCCGATCAATTAGGTATTTCTGATGCATTTGACAATTCAACGATTGAGAGAGTAGAAAAAAATATCGAAAACAAAGACTCTCTTCTTCTTTTGGTTTCAAGCGCTTACAGAGATTGTGATGATTTCTTAAAAAGAAATGACATGCAAAATGTAGGTGCTTTAATCATTACCGGTGGATGGATTGAAAGTTTATATTTTGCTGTTCAGGTTTCAAGCAAAAAACCACACAAAGACGTTATGAAACGAGTAGCTGAACAAAAATTAGCTTTAAATAATTTATTGGAAATGCTGGTTCTTCATTTGAGTGAACCAGGTGTTGAAGATGTTAGAAATAAACTTTCAGAGCTGGAAGAGTTATATCAGGCTGTTCAAATCAACTACACTTTTGTTAAGCCTGAAACGGACGCTAAAAACAAAATAACTACGATAAAATCAAAATCTGAACCGGTAATCAGCGAAGAGACCTTCAAAGCGATTGCTACTAAGATCATTGCATTAAGAAACCAAATAGTTGAATAATTTATCTATAGATATGAAAAAGTTTTTAATTATAGCTCTGATCTCTGGTTTTTCAACTATCTCATGGAAAGCCAATGCTCAAATGTGTGATACCATTGCAGACTTCTGCGGGAAAACCTTTACAAATTCTTACATCTCTGATGGACAGTCGTACAGAGCATTATTGATTGATGATCAAACCGCTGAATTTCAAACCACATTTTATGGCGGAACACAATACAGAGTTTCTGCCTGCAGCGGATTTGAAGAAGGAGCTTTGATTTTTAAATTATTTGATTCTCAGGGAAATTTATTATTTCAAAGTAACGATTTTGGAAATACTGCGTATTGGGACTTTAAAGTTGAATCAACAATAGAATGCAAAATAGAAGCTCAGTTAGATGGAACATATTCAGGATCTGGCTGCGCAGTAATTTTGATTGGCTTCAAAGAATAATGTATATTAAAATAAATTAAAGGGCACTGATGGTTTATCTGTGCCTTTTTTTATTTTTATAATCTTACAACACTAGATGAGCGAAAGAATACTTAGAGCTTTAATGCAATTGTTTGCCTTGATAGCAAAGGTTGACAGTGTGAACCATGATGGGCGTTCGGTTGTTAAGGCTTTTTTAAAACAACAATTAAGTATTGACCAGGTTGAAAGCTATCTTGTCATTTTCGAAGAATATCTTGAAACCCATCAGAAACTTTCCAAAGAGGGCGAAAGAAAAAAGAAAAGAACTTCTGTTAATTCCGTAAAGGTATTGGTGATTTGCACTGAAATTAATTCAGAACTGACCCAAAATCAAAAAATTGTAGTACTCCTCCGACTTTTAGAATTTGTATTTTCCGATAAGGAAGTGGGCGAACAGGAAATTGAATTTGTTGAAACAGTTGCATCTACCTTTAATATTCCTGATCAGGAATTCAGAGAGTGCATGGAATTTGTAAAAGTAAAAGCCGATTCTATTCCCGATTCACCAAATTACTTATTGGTAAACGGGGAAAAAGAAAATACAAAAACTCAAACCAAACATATCTACTCCGAATCACTTCCTGCTCCTATTCTTATTTTGCAAATTCAAAGCATGGGAATGTACGTTGTGCGCTACTTCGGGAATGTGGCAATGTATCTTAATGGTCAGGTAATTGAAGAAGACAGGGTATATTTTCTCACTCATGGATCATCATTGAGAAATCAAAAAGTATTGCCGATTTATTACAGCGATATTACCAGTAAATTCAGAAGTGATGACAATCAACAATCCATTCATTTTACTGTTGACAATGTTATTTTTCAATTCAACTCCAAACAATACGGTTTACACCATCTTAATTTAACCGAAGAAAGCGGACATCTTATCGGGATTATGGGCGCTAGCGGCGCCGGAAAATCTACTTTACTCAATGTTCTCAACGGAACAACAGCTCCAACCAGTGGCAGTGTAAAAATCAACGGCGTTAATATTTACACCGAAAAAGAAAAATTAGAAGGTATCATAGGTTATATTTCTCAAGACGATTTATTGTTAGAGGATTTAACCGTTTTCCAAAATCTATACTACAACACAAAATTGTGTTACGATAAATTGTCGGATTTTGAAGTAACTAAAAAAGTTTTCGATCTTTTAAAAACCATTGGTTTGTATGAAATCAAAGATCTTAAAGTCGGTAATCCTTTAAATAAAAAAATTAGCGGCGGACAACGAAAACGATTGAACATCGCATTGGAGTTGATTCGCGAACCTCAGGTATTATTTGTTGACGAGCCCACTTCCGGACTTTCTTCCAGGGATTCTGAAAACATCATGGATCTTTTAAAAGAGTTGGCTTTAAAAGGGAAATTAGTGTTTGTAGTGATTCATCAACCATCGTCGGATATTTTTAAAATGTTCGATAACCTGTTCATACTGGATACTGGCGGCTATCCAATATACTATGGTAATCCTGTTGATGCAGTAATTTATTTTAAAACCGCCATCAACCACGTTAACAGCAATGAAAGTGAATGTCACGAATGCGGGAATGTAAATCCTGAACAAATATTCAACATCATTGAAACAAAGGTGGTGGATGAATATGGAAATATTACTCCCATCAGAAAAATTTCTGCCAAACAATGGAACGAATATTATAAAGAACATCTTGCCGATATACAAGCGGAAAAAGTTGCAAGAGAGAGGGATCAGGTAAAAGAAGTTCCTGGAGGCGTTTATAAAATTCCAGGAAAAATAAGTCAGTTTAAAGTTTTCTTTGTAAGAGATATACTTTCAAAATTAGCCAATACACAATACATGCTCATCAACTTTTTGGAGGCTCCCATGTTGGCAATTATCCTCTCTTACATGGTAAAGTTTTACAGTACGGAATCTGGTCCGGATTCCGAATATGTTTTCCGCTACAATGAAAATCTTACTGCTTACTTATTCATGAGTGTTGTTGTTGCTTTATTTCTCGGACTAACCGTTAGTGCCGAAGAAATTATTCGCGACCAAAAAATATTGAAAAGAGAAACCTTCCTCAATCTGAGCAGATCAAGCTATTTGATTAGCAAAGTAAGTATTATGGTTATTATTTCCGCCATACAAACCTTTACTTACGTTATTATTGGAAATACTATTTTAGATATCCAGGGTTTAACCACCGATTATTGGCTGGTGTTGTTTGTAACCAGTTGTTTTGCAAATATGCTCGGACTCAATATTTCGTCGGCATTTGATTCTGTTGTTACTATTTATATTCTCATTCCAATTATTTTAATTCCACAACTGTTACTAAGCGGTGTTATTGTAAAATTTGATAAACTTAATCCTACTCTTGCTTCGCAAACAATGGTACCAATGGCTGGTGAACTAATGACTTCCCGATGGGCTTTTGAAGCTTTGGCTGTAAATCAGTTTAAAGACAATGAATACGAAAAGGAGTATTATCAGATTGATAAAACCATGAGTCACGCTTCTTACAAGAAAAACTACTGGATACCTGCTCTTCAAACAAAATTAAATGCCTGTTTAAAAAATATTGAAACACCTGAAAAAAATGAAGAAGTAAAAAGCAGCTGGGAATTGATTCGCAATGAAATTTCAAAAGAAAGCACCGAACTTGCCAAAGAAAAAAGCTATGATATTGAAACGCCTGAGATGCCGGAAAAAATTAATGCTGAGGCAATAAATAAAGCAATAACCTATCTTAATGAATTGAATATTATTTACATCACCATTTATAATAACAACAGTAAAATAAAAAACAACATCATCGATTTTAAAAACGAGAACAAGGAAGAAAAAGAGGCTTATCTTGCTTTTCGCAATCAATATCAAAACGAAAATCTCTGCGATCTTGTGAAAAATAACGCTGAAATAAATAAAATTATTGAAAACGAAGGTCAGCTGATTCAAAAATCCGATCCCGTTTATCGCGAATCAAAAACCTTCCGCGCTCATTTCTTTGCACCGGTTAAAAGAATTTTCGGATTCCCTATTGATACTTTCTGGGCAAATATTTTTACCATTGTTACAATGGGATTGATTCTTTATGTGACATTATATTTTGACTTGTTCCGAAAGCTGATTGAAGGGATCGGAAATATTACTTCGCTTATTAAATCAAAAAAATAATTGTACTATTTTATAGGAGTGTACTTAGTTGTCCCTAAATCGTATATTTCCCTTATTTCTTTAGCTATTTTATTGACATCAATATTAAGATCTTTTAATTCACCATTGTGAATGTCAAAAACCCATCCATGAACAACAGGACTGCCAGTTGTTAAAAAACTTTTTTGCCACGTTGCCCCTTTAATTACATTCACACATTGCTCCTGTACATTCAATTCAACAAGCTTGTTATATCTCTCTTTTTCATTGCTTATGCTATTCAACTCATCTTTATGCAAGCGGTAAACATCCCTTATATTTCTCAACCATGGATTTAATATCCCGAGATCAGCAGCTTGCATAGCTGATTTTACGCCACCACAGAAATAATGTCCACAAACAACAATATGTTTCACTTTCAAATGAGCGATGGCATACTCTATCACTGCGGCAGAGCTATTGTCATTGGTGGGTACAAGATTAGCAATATTCCTGTGAACAAACATTTGTCCGGGTTTCATTCCTGTCATTTCTTCTGCACTAACCCTGCTGTCACAACAACCTATATACAAAATCTTAGGACTTTGTCCTTTGGAGAGATCTTTAAAAAAATTCAGTTGCTTTGACTTTTTCTCTGCAGCCCATTTTTTATTGTTTTCAAATATTTGTTTATACAAGTCCATATTTTAACTCAAGTTATTTAGTTGCAGCTCAAAACAGAATCCCATCCTATTTTTCTACTCTTCAACAATTACAATTTTCTCAATCACATCCCCTTGTTCAATCAAATCAATCACATTTAATCCTTCGTAAACCTTTCCAAAACAAGTGTGATTTCTATCCAGATGAGCTGTGTTTCTTCTGCTGTGACAGATAAAAAATTGCGAACCTCCGGTATTTCTTCCAGCGTGAGCCATAGAAAGGACACCTCTATCATGAAACTGATTTCCGCCAGTCAACTCACATTTTATAGTATATCCCGGTCCGCCGGCACCAGTACCATTCGGACAACCTCCTTGTATTACAAAATCAGGAATAACCCGATGAAAAGTAATACCATCGTAAAATCCGCTTTTTGACAATTTCACGAAATTAGCTACTGCCAACGGAGCATCTTGTTCGTAAAACCTTACTTTCATTAATCCTTTTTCTGTGTGAATTTCCGCTATCATGATTTCAATTTTAATTTAAATTACTATTTCAATTTCTAAAAATGTTGATCTTCCGTCGTCATTGTCGCAAATGGCTTTCATTTCAATTGTATTGCCTTTTTTGCCAATAGCGCAAAGCCCTTCTATTTTACCCAAATAAGGTTTTCCTTCATAAAACACTTGCTCGCATTCGGAAATCTCATTTATATTTCCACAAAGATGTATCAATCCTATAAAACTACCTAATATTTCACCATCGTTTATCCAATCGGAAGTTTTTTCCACCGATGCACAAAAAAACAAATAGTCATCTGTTACACAAGCACCTGAAAAGCTTGCATTACAGCCATCAATTATAGGCAAAAAATATTTAGAGATTGTAACGTTGGAAAGCTCCTTACCTTTTTCAACGCAAGCATAAAACTCATTTAATGAAATGGTAAATATCGAATTATCACCACGATTCAGTAGTAGTAACTGATGGTTGAATACGGTTGCACCTTCCAGATTAAAATCATCATCTGTTAATCCTGATTTATTTTTTATGCCTGCGTAAAATTTTTCAAGCGAGTATTCTTTAACTATTTCCGATTTGGAATTTATTTTCACCAATAAATTTCTTTGCGTCAAGGAACCCGAACCAAAAAGCAAAACATCATCCCCATCTACTGCCATTGCTTCAAAATCAGGTTTTAATGCTTTTGGAATTCTACTTTCATCCTTCCAATCGAAAACTTTTATTTTATTCAGGATAGAGCCATCCAATGCTAATTTATATAGGAATGAAGCATCGTCACCACAAACAAATAATTCACCATTAATGTATTCCATACCCGATCCCGAGGGAATTTCATTTATTAATGAACTCTTTTTAAGATTGACCTTCATTATTGAACAGGTACATTTTTCAACATCTCCTGAAGAAACAACCAAAATTTCTGAACTGAAGCAATATCCACTTTTTCATCAGGTGAATGAGGGTATTTAATGGTTGGACCGAAAGAAATCATATCCAATCCAGGATAAGATTTAGCAATAATACCACATTCCAATCCCGCATGAATAGCCATTATTTTAGGTTCTTCATGAAATAGATTTATGTAGTTTTTTTTTGCCACAACCAATATTGGTGAGTTCATATCGGGTTTCCAACCCGGATAACTTCCTTGAAATTTAACCTCTGCATCCATCAAAGCAAAAGTTGATTGAATGCTTCGTGCCAAATCATTTTTTCCGAATTCACTATTGCTTCTGGCTAAACATTGAATAGAAATTTCTCCATTGGCAACATTTACTTTCGCCAGATTATTTGACGTTTCCACCAATCCTGAAATATCAATACTCATAGAGAGAACATTGTTTGGACAGGCATAAATAGCATTGAGCAAGTTCTTTTGCGATTCTATATCCATGACTGATTTAGCAGCTAAGGCAGATTCCACGGTGATGCTTAACTTGTCTTCCATCTTAAACTCGGATCGCATTTCCTTTTCAAAAGCAGAAACATATTTTTTAAAGGCATCTTCATTTTTTTCAGGAACAACAGCTATTACAAAAGATTCACGTGGAATAGCATTTCTTAAACTTCCACCTTCAATGGAAGCAATTTGAAGTTGAAATTTTTCTGCTGTTTCAAACAACAAACGATTCATTATTTTGTTCGCATTTCCTCTTCCCAAATGAATATCCACACCTGAATGTCCGCCTTTAAATCCTTTTACAAAAATTGAAAAAGCTTTGCTTCCCTGAGGAATATGCTCCTCTTTGTATTTCATGGTAATATTTATTTCTATTCCTCCGGCACATCCTACACACAATTCATTGTCTTCTTCCGAATCCAGATTCATTAAAATACTGCCTTTCAGGATTCCTGATTTTAAGTGAAATGCACCTGTCATTCCCGTCTCTTCATCCACTGTTATCAAGGCCTCCAAAGGTCCGTGAGAAATAGTATCCGATTCCATCACAGACAAAATTGCCGCCACACCAATCCCGTTGTCGGCACCTAAAGTAGTTCCCTCTGCCTTCACCCAACCATTATCCACTTTGCTGCGGATGCCTTCCGTATCAAAATTAAAAGTTACTTCCCTATTCTTCTGATGCACCATATCCATGTGCGCCTGAAGAATTACTGCACTTCTTTTTTCCATGCCCTTTGTGGCAGGTTTTTTTAAAATAATATTCCCAACAGCATCTTCTATCAATTCAATATGGTGCTTTTTAGCAAAGGATTTCAGGAAAGCACGAACTTTTTCTTCCTTTTTAGATGGGCGTGGAACTGCATTTAAATCTTCAAAATTATTCCAAAGTATCCTGGGTTCTAATTTTCTAACTTCTTTCGACATTTTATTTTGTTTTTGTGAATTACTAAAATAAGAATTCTTTTCAGTGGAATCTGAACAGGAATAAACCAATAGAAAAAAAGAAAAATATAAATAAATTCTCATAGAGAACAAATCTAACTATTTATCTCCTTCGCAACCATGCTGAGAACAACATCCATTCAAACATTGTGTTAATGAAAGACAACGTTTATCCATCACCGTGGTTCCAATGCATTGAATTTCCTTTCGTTTCATTTTACTTTTTATATAATATGAATTTGAACCATCTGTCCAAAACGAAGGATTAACCTGTGTTTCCAAATCTTGTTCTAAATAATCAGGAAGCTGATAAAAAAAATCTATGCCTGTTAATCTTTCTACCGAATCCACTGAAACGGGATTTTTAATATAATCATAACGCACATCAATATTGGGTAAAACAAAACCTATCATTTGCATGTCGATACCATTTTGAACCAACAAAACTTTGTAAAAATAATCGGGAACAGGAATTTTATGTATACCAATAGTATCTGGTTTTTTTTTGAATGCTGGTCCTGAAACAACATAAATAGTATCAAAAATCAGCGACCAGCCCCGAACCATATTTTCTAAAATACGCCAGGTTTCCTGGTCAAAGGTAGGTTGCATAGGACAAACATTGGCGTAATAATAACTATCATGCATCTCTAATTTATCATTCCTGGCATCTCCCGACGGTTTTAAATGTCCGGGCGGATAAACCCGCTGATAAAAATCATCACTATTCAAAGATCCTTCCGGTAATTTCGGATCATCATAAAATTGTATTTCTGAAAGCACTTTATGTTGAACCTGTTCACCTATCAATTGATAAGCAACCCATTTGGATTGTTTGTACTCCCTTGAATACTCAAACGAATAACCGCTATGATAATCAAATGTAGAGGATTTTGGCAATTCCAATCTTTGAGAAAAGACACTCCCATTAATCATCAAAAACAAAATAAATAAATGTATTTTTTTCATACGACATGTATTACGAAAGTTCTTCTATTGAGTTATAAACAGTGCTGTTTTCGTCAAAAATAATACCTTAATTTCGCGAATAGAAATAATTAAATGGAATTTAATTTTCCTTCAAAAGTATTGTTCAGAGCGATAGAAAGCTTCAATAGCCTGCCGGGTGTTGGAAAAAAAACCGCTTTGCGTTACACGCTCAACATGCTAAAAATGGAACCCGATGAAATCATGCGCTTTGCCGATAATATTAAAAGGCTGGCCATAGATATTCGCTTTTGTGAGCAATGCCATAATATTTCTGATCAAAAGATTTGTGACATCTGCAGTAATTCTTCCCGAAAACAAGATATTGTATGCGTGGTTCAGGATGTTCGTGATGTGCTTGCCATAGAAAACACACAGCAATACAATGGATTATACCACGTTTTAGGAGGTGTGATTTCACCAATTGATGGGGTTGGTCCTTCTGATTTGAATATTGAAAGTCTGGAAGAACGCGTAAAGTCCCAACAAATAAAAGAAATAATACTGGCTTTAAGTACCACTATGGAAGGAGATACAACGAATTTTTATCTTTACAGAAAGTTAGGCAACTTTCCGGTACAAATTTCGACTATAGCAAGAGGTATGGGATTTGGTGATGAAATTGAATATACGGACGAGCTTACCCTGGGAAGATCTATTGTAAATAGAATTCCTTATAAGGGTGGGGCTAACAAATAAAAATAAATTGAAAATAACAGTAGTCATAGTAAATTATAATGTTCAGCATTTCTTAGAGCAGTGCTTATATTCTGTTGAGAAAGCCTTGAAAAAAATCTCCGGTGAAGTTTGGGTGATTGATAATAATTCTGTGGATGGCTCAGTAAACATGGTAAAAAACAAATTTCCATGGGTTAAACTGGTTGAAAGCAAAATCAATTTAGGTTTTTCAAAAGGCAATAATCTGGCGATCAGTAAGGCTTCCGGAGATTATATTTTATTATTGAATCCCGATACTTTAGTGGAAGAAGACACTTTTAAAAAAATAGTGCACTTCATGGATGAACATCCCGATGCAGGCGGATTAGGCGTGAACATGGTGGATGGACAAGGTCATTTTCTTCCAGAATCAAAAAGAGGATTACCCACTCCAACCGTAGCTTTTTATAAAATTTTCGGATTAGCAAGTCTCTTTCCGAAATCAAAAATCTTCGGAAAATATCATCTCGGATTTCTCGACAAAAACAAAACACACGAAATAGAAATATTATCGGGAGCTTGTATGTTGCTCAGAAAAAGTGTGATTGATCAAATTGGAATGTTGGACGAAACCTTCTTTATGTACGGAGAAGATATCGATCTTTCTTATCGGATCATAAAAGCGGGATACAAAAATTATTATTTTGCTGATACACGTATTATTCACTACAAAGGCGAAAGCACAAAAAAAAGCAGTGTGAACTACGTGTTTGTGTTTTACCGTGCAATGATCATTTTTGCAAAAAAGCATTTCTCTCAAAAAAATGCTTCCATCTTTTCCTTCCTCATTAATTTAGCCATTTACATAAGGGCTTCTTTTGCCTTGGTAAGACGACTGATTTCGGAAATTTGGCTTCCTCTATTGGATGCAGGAATGATTTACACAGCCATGTATGCTATTAAAAATTATTATACTCTCAAGGTAAAACAGGATATAAATTATTTTCCAAAAGAGTTTATGGCATGGGAAATCCCTGCTTTCATTGGGATTTGGATTTTATCCACTTTTCTGTCTAAAGGTTATCAGAAACAACCTCGATTATCGAATATTACCAAAGGGATTTTTTTTGGAACACTTGCTATTATATTGGTTTATGGCTTGTTGCCCGAATCTTTGCGATTTTCAAGAATAATGATTTTTGCAGGATTTGTAGTTACTCTTTTGGTCCTGCTGTTCAATCGTTTGATCATTCATTTTATTCAATACCAAAACTTTGACATCTCATTTCAAAGAAAAAAACGGATTGTTATTGCAGGCAACAAAGATGAAGCCCGAAGAGTTGCCAGGATATTAAACCTATCGTATATCAAACCTATATATACCGGAATTGTTTCTCCAAATGAAATAAGCAACTCAGATGAAGATGATTATATTGGTAATTTATCTCAATTGGATGAAATCATTCAGGTACACAAAATAGACGAAATCATTTTTTGCGCAAAAGACATTTCCGCTCAAAAAATTATTGATTACATGACAGTTACTTCTTCAAATAAAGTAGATTTTAAAATTGCTCCTCCCGAAAGCTTGTTTATTATCGGAAGCAGTTCTGTAAATTCTCCCGGGGAATTATATGTGATTGACATTAACTCGATCAGTAAATCAATCAATCTTAAAAACAAAAGAATTTTTGATATCATTACTTCTTCTGTAGTTTTATTGATTTCTCCCGTTTTGGTTTTCCTAGTGGAAAAACCTTTTGGCCTCCTTAAAAATGTTTTCAATGTATTGAAAGGAAATATCTCCTGGGTGGGTTATTGCAAAATAAATGATACTTACCAGGATCTTCCCAATATCAAATCAGGGGTGTTGAACCCTGCCGATATCCTGAAAATTACTCCAACCAATAGAGATACCATCAAGAGACTCAACATGATGTACGCAAAAGATTACAATATTTTTAACGATCTCGGCATTGTCATAAAAGGCATGAAAAAATTAGATCGACTTCCTTTGATTTAAGCCTTAAAGAAAAAGAGATTTTCTTCCACTTATATTTCTTACTTTTGAAGCGCTTGTAAGCAATTAATAGATGAGCGAAATAAAATTAATTCTTCCTAAAATGGGTGAAAGCGTAGCAGAAGCTACACTTACATCATGGTTAAAAAATGAAGGCGACCGCATTCAGCTGGATGAGGCCGTTGCTGAAATTGCAACGGATAAAGTAGATTCAGAGATCCCTGCAACGCACGAAGGAATTCTAAAGAAACAGTTGTTTAAAGTTGGTGACATTATAAAAGTAGGTCAGGCTTTTGCCATTATTGAAATTGAAGGGAATTCCGATCCCGAACACGACATTCAGGAACCGCAAAAAACAGAAGAAAAAAAAGCAAATATCCCTGCCGCAAAAATTGAAAAACCAGCAGAAATTATTCCTGTTTCAATTTCAAAAAGTGACCGTTTCTATTCTCCTTTAGTGAGAAGTATTGCTCAAAAAGAAAGCATTTCAAAAGAGCAGTTGGATAAAATTCCCGGTTCGGGAAAAGAAGGACGGGTAACCAAAGATGATATTTTGACCTATCTTCAAAACAAAGGCATTTCCGGCTCTGTTGCTCCTGTTATAATTCCAACCGACAATACTTATAAAGTAATTTCCTCGGGAGAAGATGAAATCATTGAAATGGATCGCATGCGCAAGCTGATTGCCGAACATATGGTAAAAAGCAAGCATATTGCACCTCATGTAACTTCTTTTGTTGAAATTGATGTCACTTCAATGGTACTATGGCGTGAAAAAGTGAAAAATGAATTTGAAAAAAGAGAAGGTTTTAAAATCACCTTCACTCCTATTTTTATTGAGGCTGTTGCCAAAGCCATCAAGGATTTTCCAATGGTGAACGTTCAGGTAGACGGAAATACAATCATTAAAAAGAAAGCGATCAATATAGGAATGGCTACCGCATTGCCTTCAGGTAATCTTATCGTTCCCGTAATTAAAAATGCAGATCGCTTAAACATTACCGGATTGAGTGAAATGGTAAGCGATTTCAGTAAACGTGCAAGAGAAAATAAATTAAAACCCGACGAAATACAAGGTGGAACTTTTACAATAACTAATGTAGGAACATTTGGAAATGTAATGGGTACACCCATTATTAATCAACCACAAGTAGCTATCCTTTCCACAGGCATTATTAAGAAAAAACCCGTAGTTATAGAAACTTCAATGGGCGACAGCATCGCTATCCGTCACATGATGTTTTTGTCGCTTTCTTACGACCACCGTGTAGTTGATGGAATGTTAGGCGGGAGTTTTTTAAGAAAAGTTGGAGATTATTTGGAAAACTTTGATATTAACAGGGTTATATGGTAAATTAGCAACCTGTGATATTTTTATCAACAATTGCACGGGCTTTAAATAAAAATTATTTTTTTGCATAATATTAATTGAACAAACCTAAGAAGGAAACTAAAAAAAACAGTTATGAGAGTATTATTTGCACTTCTTCTGATACCATTTTTATCGGTATATGCGCAACCAGCTAAAACAGCTGTAAATCACGACGCTGCAATTAAAAAGGCCGACTTATTATTCGACAACGAAAACTATTCGGAAGCTCTTATCGCATATATGGACGTTTACCATTTGGATTCTTTAATCGCCAATCTTCAATTTAAAATTGGAGCTTGTTACCTGAAATCTGCAAGAGGAAAAGAAAAAGCAATTCCTTATTTGGAACAAGCTGTTCAAAAAGTAAATAAAAAATACAATCCTATTTCTACCAAAGAAAAATCGGCTCCTCCTACTGCTTACTTCTATTTAGGAAATGCCTACCAAAAAAACTACCAATTTGATTTAGCTATCAGTATGTATGAATCTTATCAAAATGAAGTTCCTGCCGACAGTGCAGAATCTCATAAACTGATAGGGCAATGCGTTTATGCAAAAATTTTAATTGCTAATCCCGTTGATTTAATTATTAGTAACCTAGGAAAAAACATAAACAGCAAATATCCTGATTATTGTCCCGTATTATCCGTGGACGAAAAAACTTTACTTTTTACTTCGCGCCGGGAAGGAAGTACCGGTGGAATGCAAAAAGATGAAGTAATGTTTCGTGAAGACATCTACATCAGTACGAAAGGCAGTGACGGGGAATGGTCGGAAGCAAAAAGTATTTCCGCTATCAATACCGTTGACAATGAAGCTACTGTAGGACTTTCCGTAGACGGACAACAAGTTTTATTTTATTCAGATGGATCACCCGACAGAAGCGGTGATATCTATATTAGTAAATTAAACGGTGATGATTGGGGGAAACCAACAATGCTTCCTTACCCTATTAATACAAAATTTCAAGAATCAGATGCTTGTTTCAGCGCCGATGGAAATATCCTTTATTTTGCCAGCGACAGAAAAGGTGGCAACGGCGGATTTGATATTTATATGGTTAAAAAATTACCTAATGGAGAATGGAGTTTGCCTCAAAATTTAGGCAATAAAATAAATACTCCTTTCAATGACAGAGCTCCTTTTATGCATCCTGACGGTGTAACACTTTTCTTCTCTTCTGAAGGACATAAAAGCATGGGCGGCTACGATATTTTCCAGGTAATGCAAGATGAAAACGGATTATGGAGTGATGCAGAAAACATTGGCTACCCTATTAACACAACCGATGATGATGTATTCTATGTTACATCTGCCGATGGCAAACGTTCTTACTATTCTTCTTTCCGCGAAGACGGTTATGGTGAAAAAGATATTTACATGATTAGCTTGCCAAAACCTCCTGAAAAAGCATTAACCGTAATGGGTGGTGTATTTCGTTTGGAAGGTGCTAACGGTGTAATTCCCGACAATGCTCAAATTGTTGTAACCGATAATGAAACAGGAGACATTATAGGGATATACAAACCGAATTCAAAAACAGGAAAATACCTATTTGTATTGCCGGCAGGTAAAAATTACAATGTTACTTATGAAGCCGAAGGATATTTATTCAAATCGGAAAACTTGATAGTTCCTGAAAAATCAGAATTCTCTACTATTCAAAGTGAAATTAAACTGGCTCCGATTGAAGCTGGTCAGAATATTATCCTGAATAACATATTCTTCGATTTCGATCAGGCAACAATCACTCCCCAGTCTAAATCGGAATTGGACAAATTATTCCGTTTATTAGTGAACAATCCTTCAATGAAAGTTGAAATTCAAGGGCATACCGATTCAAAAGGTAACGACGATTATAATAAAAAACTTTCTCAGGCAAGATCTGAATCTGTTGTGAAATTCCTTATTGACAAAGGTATTAGCAAAAGTCAACTGAGTGCTAAAGGTTACGGAGAAACTCAGCCTATTGCTAAAAACACTAATGCTGACGGTTCCGATAATCCTGAAGGAAGAAAACTCAACAGAAGAACTGAAATGAAAATTCTTTCAACGGAAGGAAATCCAAATATCGTCAATGATATTTATGTTCCTGATGATTTAAAAATCAAGGAAAAAGAAGAAAATAAAAAAGCTAAAAAGCACTAAAAACACTCATCATAAAAAAAGACCTCTTCCGAGGTCTTTTTTTATGATGTTTAAAATTTGTGATAATTATCTCCAAGTTCCTTTTGGGATATTATATTTCGATTGCTATCTTAACTTTGGAAAACTTGTTTTTAAAAAGTTATATTACACTGCAATAAAAAGGAAAATCAAAATATTTATATAGCACTACAATAATGAAAGTATTCTTCACTTTACTCACCTTTTTTATATTTGCCACTTCCTCTTATTCACAAGATGCTGGATTCCCAAAAGCTACAGGCGATATGGGACTTGCTAAACAATACATGAGTTATTTTATGTACGGTCCGGCACTGGAAGAATTAAAACTTTTTTACAAGAAAAAACCCGATGATGAAAAGGCAAATGAGATGATGGCCGAATGCTACCTGAATCTCAACGAAGATAAAAGCAAAGCAATTCCACATCTTGAATTTTTATTGAAAAAAGAAAAATACAATACTACAGTTCTATTTGATTTGGGAGAAGCCTATCAAGTAAGCAATCAGTTAGATAAAGCCCTTGAATATTACAATCGCTATAAAAAAGAAGCCAACCCAAAAGAAGCAGACCAGGTTGACAGAAGAATTGAGTGTGTTCAAACAGCAAAGGAATTGATGAAAATTCCTCTCAATATTACTTTCACCAACTTAGGCAAAGACATCAACAGTGAATATCCTGAAATTACTCCTTTTGTAGATGCCGAAGAATCTGAACTAATTTATACTTCAAGAAGAAAAGGTACCACAGGAAATGTAATGAGCTTTGAAGGATATGAAGCCGATATTTTCATCTCAGAATTAAAAAGCAATGACAAATGGAGCAAAGGAAAAAGTATTAGTTCTACCATCAATACTGCACTTTCCGATGAATTAACCAGTTTATCTCCTGAAGGAAACTACATGGTATATACTACCTCTGATGAAATTGGAATGCAAATAATAAGGATATGCTATAAAGCACCTAAAGGAAGAGGTTTTGATAAACCAGAAACTCCTCCTGCTCCTATCAATGAACCTAAAAGCAATCAATTGGCAGGAACGGTTTCAAACGATGGGCAAGTTTTGATTTTTTCTTCCGACCGACCAGGTGGTTATGGTGGTTATGATCTTTACATTTCACAAAAACTACCTAATGGAATTTGGGGGCATCCTATCAATTTAGGCAGTAAAATAAATACTAAATACGATGAAAATTTTCCAAATTTCGGTATCAACCAAAATGAATTGTTTTTTGCATCAACGGGACATACCAATATGGGCGGATTCGACGTGTTTAAAACTGTTTTTTCACAAGTGGCACACACCTGGAACACCCCAACAAATATGGGCTACCCTATTAATACAACAGATAATGATTATTCTATCAGTTTCAATAAAACCGGAAGAAATGCATATTTATCCAGAAATAGAACTGGTGGCTGGGGAAACACAGACATATATCAATTGACTTTTAAAAATTTAGATCCTGAATACAGTCTCATCTCTGTGCATTTAAAAGCTTTCAGCAAGTATGAAAATGAAATGAAGAAAGCCGACTCTCTTATTTTAGTACAGAAAAAAAATATTGATTTGGCAAAGGATAATCCTACAGTAGCAGATTCTTTAAAACTCGTCATTGATGGATTAAATACTAAAAAAGAAGCACTGAATCCTATCACCGGAAACACTATTACGGTAAAAGATCTCACTAAAAATAAGGAGTACGGAGAATATCAACCTAATATAAAAACAGGGAGATTCGTAATGATATTGGAACCGGGCGAATACGAAATAACCGTTGAAAATTCAAAATACAAAACATCCAAAACCAAAATCACGATACTCGACAAATCGAATTTTGTTGCCGAAAAAGAAATGGATATCATTCTTCACAAAGGTGAATTGGATGCTCCTGCTACACCTCATTAATCTATTTACTATTATTTCATGAAATTGAACCTAACCCGCCCTATTGCCTTTTTCGATTTAGAAACCACCGGAACCGATGTCTCAAAAGATAGAATTGTAGAAATCTCCATCATCAAAATCCTTCCCAACGGAGACAGGGATGTAAAAACGAGAAGAATCAATCCGGGCATTCCTATTCCTGCCCAGGCTTCTGCCGTACATGGAATTTATGATGAAGACGTGAAAGATGCACCTCTGTTTAAAGCTGTAGCAAAAAGCATGGACGACTTTATTAAAAACTGTGATCTGGGAGGATTCAATTCCGATAAATTTGATATTCCTCTCCTAGCAGAAGAATTTTTAAGAGCAGGAATTGATTTTGATCTGGATGGCCGCGCTACAATTGATATTCAAAACATCTTCCACAAAATGGAACAACGAACTCTTTCCGCAGGATATAAATTTTACTGTAACAAGAGTTTGGAAAATGCACACAGCTCCGAAGCCGATACACAAGCTACCATTGAAATTATGGAAGCCATGCTGGATAGATACAAAGACGTTGAAATTGAAGGTGCCGACAAAAAAACATACAAACCCATCACTAACGATATTAAAGCTTTACAAACTT
>Ga0206974_1098_pt1 | contig 21547 bp, 17 predicted proteins | sample Alteio_BWOrgHeat_84_FD_152920 | JGI IMG/M metagenome (GOLD analysis project Ga0206974, IMG submission 152920) | Enriched cells from forest soil in Barre Woods Harvard Forest LTER site, Petersham, Massachusetts, United States -... | ecosystem: Environmental > Terrestrial > Soil > Temperate forest >... | reverse complement strand
GAAGCTTATGCAGCATTAACTTGTTTGGTAGGGTATGATTTCTATCCTGAAGTTTATGCCGACGATTACACTCAAGCCAATTCAGCTCCTCCATCCAATGGCATTCCCGATATTTTGGATGAGGTAAAAGTTGAAACAGATTATTTGATTAAAACAATTTCTAATGGTACTGTTTATTGGCAATTGGGTGATGGAAATGATCACAATGATATGTGTGAGCCTGTTACCAATTCATCTCTGAAATTATATAATAACACTACTATTCGCACAGTTCAATCAGCAACTTCCGGAATTTCCAATATTTGCGGAAATGCGGCATCTGCGTTGGCATTAATGTCAATGGCATATAAACCTTATGATGCAACTTATGCGAATACTTGTTTGCAGAAGGCTATTGAATATTATACGGCGGGTAAAATTTCTGCCGCTGCCAAAACCGATCCTGATAATTTTTATCCAATGGCAGATTTTGAAGATGAAATGGCATTGGCAGGAACTCTTCTTTACAGGGCAACCAATACTGCAAGTTATCTTTCAGATGTTACTGCAGCAACTACAGGCTATATCAATCTTAAAAAATACAAGAACAACAGCGACCCTAATTATTGGGGAAATGTGAAATGGTTCAATGAAATTGAGCTGTATAAAGCTACAGGTTCAACTACTTATCTAACCAATGTTTACAATCATTTGAAAGGATTAAGTTTGGGAACTTGCGGATTGTATTTTTATGATGGATCGGGTAGTTTGGAGTATTCTGCTTCCGAAGCGTTTTTAGCGGCTTTGTATCATTCAGTGAGTCAAAATACAACAATTTACAATATTGTAAAAACTTCAGTTGATGCCATGCTCGGAACTCACACCGCTATGACAGGTGCGCCTGCAAATTATTCTTTCATCATTGGTTACAATCAATTGGGTGGTGGTTTTCCGAAACATCCTCAACATGCCGCTGCATGGGGACAAACAAACTCAGCCAATATTTGGACGCTTTTCGATACTGAAACTGCAACACCCGGATCTGTTCCATATAAATATGAAGCTACCGGAGCTTTGGTAGGTGGACCAAAATCGAATTGCAATAATTATGTTGACAACATCAGTGATTCCGATGCAGATGAAGTATGTGTGGGTTATAACGCACAATTTATTGGTGCCGTTGCATACATTAACAAAGTGCAAAACAATATTACTACTTTGACTAAAGAAATTTATACCAACGAAAACATAAAATTATATCCCAATCCTACTGAAGGTGAATTGGCAATAAGTGTAGAAGGGCAAACACAATTGTACATTGTTAATCAGTTAGGCGAAACAGTAGAGTCAGTATATGTGGATAAAATGAAAAGTATTGATGTTTCTAATTTAGCCGGAGGATTGTATTATCTGGTGAACGATGATAAAAGTGTGGCTATGAAATTTATTAAAAAATAGATGAAATAATTGCGGGTAAGTTGAATAAAGGGCTATTGTATATGAATAGCCCTTTTTTTACGATTAATTACGTAAAAATGCAGATGAATTAAAATTAATTTTTAATTCTCGTAAATGTATTGTAATTTAGGCTTGTTGTTGTTTTTAATACTACGTTGAGCAATAACCTACTGTAAAACTAACGTCATCCACTAACCATTCGGTTAGTTATTGAAGCTGTATAGCAGATGGTTCCGTTCAATTGTAGTGAAAAAATCACAATGATTGGGGAGGGATCAACAAAAATTACTGCTGCTATGAATGCTTTTAAAAGTATACAACTACTAGGTTTATTATTCCTTTTTGCATTTAATTCAAATGCACAAACGTGTGTAGCTGTTTCTCCCACTCAACCCTGGACTTGGCCAGGCCATAACAATTGGTTTTTTGGTCCAGAAAATACATGGCAGGGTCAAACTTATAAATGGGCGCCAGTATCGCCAGGTCCTTTAGCGCCAGCTACAACTCCGCAAGGTACAATAGGGGTGCATGCAGTTAGTTATTATGAAGGTAATACAGCAGCTAGTGACGATAATGGAAATTTATTGTTTTTTTCTAACGGGAGAAATTTATGGGATGCAAGTGGAACTGGTATTGCGAAATATACGGGCTTATTAGAAGGAAATGAAAATGGTGCCCTCATGAATGGTAGTGCTGTGCAGGGGGTTATCACTGTCCGCCATCCATTGAATCCTAACAAGTATTATATATTTACTACTGATGATGCCAATAGCACAACCGTTACTAACGGATTTAACTATTTTGTTTTTGATCAAAATGGAAATAATATTGCTCCTCTAGGTCCCAATCGTTTAGGAGCTTATAGAACGATGGAAGGTGTTGCTGCAACCCGTCATGCTAACGGAGTGGATATCTGGATCACCTCCTATGAATCAGGAACTAATAATTTTAATTCTTATTTATTGACCTGCTCAGGATTAAATACAACTCCTGTTGTTTCAGCAGTTGCACCCATGATCAATAGTTTTAATGAAGAGCGTGGAGGAATAGCATTTTCTTGGGATGGTAAGCGTTTCGCACAGGTTCATCCCAATTCTACAGGAGGAGCCAGTGATAAGGAAGTTTCTGTTTATGATTTTAATAATACAACGGGGGTTATTTCCAACCCTCTTAATGTTTCTTCCATTGCCGCAAATGAGTTGCCTTATGATGTGCTTTTTTCTCCCGACAATTCAAAATTGTATTATTCCACAGCATTAGGGCAAGTTGGCTATTATGATATTTCATCGGGGGTCGCAGCTACTATTTTGGCTACTCAAACGTTTCTGACTATCACTGCAGCTAACACTCATGCAGCCATTGAAATTGGACCTGATGGTACTCTTTATCAAGCAGATGGTGGAAATGGTCAACCTTTAAGGAAAATAGCAGGTAATTTGAACGCCGGAGGAGCAGGGGCATTTACTTTGTCTACCATTGCGGGGACTCAGACAAGTAAGGGTCTTCCTACAATGTATTTACCTCCACAAGATTATTTACATATTCCTGCTGCCGGACCCATTTGCAACACCAGCGGAACCAAGTTAAATTTATCTGCAAATTGGTTGTGTGCCGGAACCAATGCTGAAGATCCTGTTGGAAATCCAACAGGATGGAGCGGTTCAGGGATAACTGATGCTGCAAATGGAATTTTTGATCCTTCCGGTCTCGCAGCTGGCCCTTATGTAATTACTTATACGTATAGTGCAGCATGTGCTACGGTTACTGCAACAGTTACTATTACAGTTACTAGCTGTGCTGTTACTTGTGGTGACACTACACTATCTGCTTCTATTCCTAATATCTGTAGTGGTGCCGGAACGTTTGATTTAGCAACTTACAATGGTACATCAGCACCAGGTACATGGTCCATTTTAACTGGTCCCGCAGGTTATACTGCTACAATAGCAGGAAATGGCCATACTTTTAATTTTAACAATACTCTGGGTGGAACATATACGGTTCGTCATACTTTAACGACTGTTGGTGCGGGTTGTCCTGATTCTGCTTCCAGATCATTTACAGTATATTCAGCATCAGTAGGCGGCACAGTAACACTGAGCAAGAATGTTTGTTCCGGTTCAAATTCAGGGACTTTACATTTAGCAGGAGAAACTGGTTTAGTAACCAGTTGGCAAAGTTCCACGAATAATTTTGCAACGGCGACAACCATAGCTAACACAACAGATTCTTTACTGTTCACGAATATAGGAGCCACTACTCAATACAGAGCGATCGTAAAATCAGCTACCTGTTCTTCTGATACATCAGCATTTGCAACTATCACAGCAGATCCTGTAACAGTAGCAGGCACAGTAACACTGAGTAAAAATGTTTGTTCTGGTTCGAATTCAGGGGTTTTACATTTAGCTGGAGAAACAGGTTCAGTAACGAGCTGGCAAAGTTCTACAAATAACTTTGCAACGTCTACAACCATAGCCAACACAACTGATTCATTGCTATTCACGAACATAGGAGCTACCACCGAATACAGAGCGATAGTAAAATCAGGAACTTGTTCATCTGATACAGCGGCGTTTGCTATTATTACAGCAGATCCTGTAACCGTAGCAGGAACGGTAACTTTGAGTAAACATGTATGTTCAGGTGCTAATTCTGATACTTTACATTTAACAGGAAATATAGGCTCGATAACTAGTTGGCAAAGCTCCACAAATAATTTTGCAACCTCTACAACCATAGCCAATACAACTGATTCATTAGTGTTCACAAATATAGCTGCCACTACCAAATACAGAGCGATAGTAAAATCGGGAACCTGTTCATCCGACACAGCAGTATTTGCTACTATTACAGTAGATCCAACAACAGTGGGAGGCACGGTAACTTTGAGTAAACATGTATGTTCAGGAGCTAACTCAGATACTTTGCATTTAACAGGAAGTACCGGCTCAGTAACCAGCTGGCAAAGTTCAACGGATAACTTTGGAACATCAACCACAATCGCGAACATTACCGATTCATTGATATTCACGAATCTTGCAACCACAACAGAATACCGTGCAGTAGTAAAATCAGGAACTTGTTCCTCTGATACCGCATTATTTGCTACCATTACAATAGATTCAGTATCAGTAGGTGGAATAGTAACAGCCGATACTTCAGTTTGTTTTGGTTCAAATTCCGGAACTCTTCATTTGACAGGTAACACTGGTATTATCAAGGACTGGGAAAGTTCTACTGATGGATTCATTACAAAAACTACAATTCCCAATACTACTGCAACTCAAACCTATACTGATCTCGTGGTTACAACAAAATACAGAGCAATAGTTAAATCCGGAACTTGTGCCTCAGATAGTGCGACGGCTGCAACAATAACTGTAAATGCCTTACCTAAACCATCTATTGCTAATGATACAATATGTTCAGGAGATACAGCTACTTTTGATGCAGGATCATATTCTTCCTACTTATGGAGTGATAATGGAACAGGAACATCTGAAACTACTCATGGAACAGTAGCCGGAAATTATACTTGTCAGGTAACAGATATTAACGGATGTAAAGCTTCCGCAACGGGAGTATTGACAATAAACGCTTTGCCTGTTGTATCACTGCCCGACACTTCAGTTTGTCCGGGAGGTTCAATCACTTTAGTTCCATCACCGGCACTTTGGAATGCTTATGATTGGAGCACAAATTTAACTACATCAACAATACCCTATAATTTACCAAATACTACTGTTTGGGTGAAAGTCACAGATGCTAATGGATGTTCAGATACGGCTTTTACCTATATTAAATTGGGAGATACTTTACATGTCGATTTTGGGGCAGCTAAAGAGTTTTGCTCTTATTCTTCGGTTACTTTAGATGCTGCGCAATATGGTCCGTTTTCGCCTCCTGTGGTATATACATGGGACAATGTTGTAGGAACTTCTACCAAAACAATTAACCAATCAGGACAATACGGAGTAACAGTAATGGATGGCAGAGGCTGTATGGGAAGTGATACGGTTAAAGTTACTGTTGATCCTGCTCCTAAAGTAAGTTTAGGTAAAGATACAACAGTATGTTTCACAGGACACGAACAATGGTTAGGTATTGTTGCTGATACTTTTTCAACGGTATTATGGTCCAATGGATCAAAAGACACTTCCACTTTTATCGAAGCAATAAGTGATGTTTGGGTAAAGGTTAGCAATAAATTTACTTGTGTGGCTTCTGATACGGTGCATGTCGGAGAATTTTGTAATCCAACACCGTTGTGTTTTCCCGATGTAATAACACCAAACAATGATGGGTTCAATGATATTTTTACACCGTGTTTGAAAAACTTTATAAAAATCGATAACGGTAATTACAAAGGCGTGATCGACAATATTATCTTTGTTGATTTTTTAGTGTATGACAGATGGGGAATAAAATTATTTGAGTCAAAAGATGTTATTCCTAGCTGGGATGCTACTTTTCAGGGGTCGGTAGTGGCTTCCGGAACCTATTATTATATAGTTAGATATACCGATTCCTCAAAGGTGTATTACGAGAAAACAGGGTTTGTCACTGTTATGAATCATTAAGTATAAAACATTTTTAAAAAAGCAATAATTAAGGTTATTGCCTTTTTTTTGTGCTTTCGTTTATCTTTGATGAAAATAAAAATATGAAAGCGAAAATTTTAATCAATTCCGGAGAGCATTCTTTTTCTTCTGATCCCTCGGCAGAGGTAGATAAAATAACAACAAAAGATGAGGCGGTTTTTAAATTATCATTATTTGATGCCGATGGAAAAGCAGAAGTTTTTGAAATTCCAAACTGCACTATAATTACAGTAGAAGGGAAAAAATTCAAAGAAGAAATAGTGATTTCAAAATCACTTATTGATTGTCTGGAGCGCGAAACAGAAGATGAAGAAGAAACTGTTCACGTTGAATTATTACCGGAAATTGAAATCTGGGATGCTGGTTTTGCGCAAGGTTTTTTCTTTGATTTAAAAGATGTGCCTGCAGTATTAAGAGATATTGTATTAAAATAAGAACTATGTCCTTGCTCGAAACCATCAATAAAGTAAAGGTTTTCCATGAAGCCTTTAAAATTCAAAATAATGAAGCTCCAACAACCGGTTTAACGAAAGATGAAATTCTTTTGCGTTATACTTTGTTGAGAGAAGAAAATGAAGAATATCTGGAAGCCGCAAACAATGGTGATATCGTTGAAATTGCAGATGCTTTGGGTGATCAGTTGTATATTTTATTTGGCACGCTGTTAAAACACGGATTGCAATATAAAATAGAAGAAGTATTCAATGAAATCCAAAGAAGCAACATGTCGAAGTTGGATGAGAATGGAAAACCCATTTATCGCGAAGATGGTAAGGTGATGAAAGGACCGAATTATTTCCGTCCTGATATTAAAAGCATTTTAGAAAAGTAGCCATCGCAAATGATAAAAGATGAGTCGGAGTTATTAACCGACTTTCTTTTTTTGTTAGTAAAATCAGTTGTTTTAAAAGCAACGTCAAGCTTGTTCATACGTATTTATAATAACATCAGCAGCACACTTGGTTATCAACTAAAATGTACTCGTATGGAAGACTTTAATTTAAACTATAAATACAGATACCCGAGAATTGAATTCAGTAATGGTATTAAAGTGTTTGGTGTGTTATGGGCTATCTATAACAACAAACAACGCAAAATGGATTATTATTTTGCTGATTCCAGTGAAATGCGAAAGCTAAATCAATCCAATCCTGCAATATTGTTAGAAGGAATTAAAAAGCTAAAGCATGTTTTCAAAAAAGAAGATATTATTGCAGTTGAATATTTGAATTAAGTTGTCATTTCCTAATAATTGTTAAGCTCTTTTCCTTGCTGCTTCTTTACTTGTACATTTAATGTTCAACCATGGTGCTCGTGAAGAAACAGTATATTAAAACATTAGTCATTATTATGGCCATAGCATTGGTTGGTCTGAGTGCAATTCAAATTTATTGGGTGCACAATGCTATGGGAATTAAAGAACAACAATTTCAGGGAAGTGTATCGCGTGCTTTGTATAATGTGGTGTATAAAACCGAAAAAATAGAAGCTGCCAATTACATTAAAAATCATAGGTTAAGTGGTGTAGTGGTTGGTGATATGTCGGCATTGATTATTGATGCCTCAACCACAAAAGACACCTGTTGTTTTGATATTCCGGTTTCCGAAAATATTAAAGGCGATGTTTCCGAATATATTACCGGCGACGGAACAATTATCAAAAGAAGCAGAAAGCATATTATTGATCAGTGTTTTCAAGATAAAAACAATGCTTCTTTCGGAAGTGGAAGCGCAGAATCGATGGTTGATCAGTTTGCGAATAAATCAAATATGGTTACCGATATCATCAATGATTTGATGAATATGCAAAAACTGAAAGTAGAGAAGAGAATTGATCCTGAAATCATTAAGCTATTACTGGAAGAGGAACTCCAACGGGAAGGAATTAATACCGAATTTTATTATGGAGTGGTTTCACGGGCGAATGGAATTTTATTGAAAGAAAAGGCAGCAGCAGACAATTATTTATTTTCCACTGCATATAAAATCAAGATGTTTCCGGGTGAATTTTCAATGTCTCCAAGTTATCTCAGCGTTTATTTTCCAGGCGAAAAAGGATTTTTATTAAAATCGCTAAGCGGCGTTATGTTTATTTCTGCAATTTTTATTGCCGCTATTATTTTTGTGTTTTGGTACAGCTTAAATATTATTGTAAATCAGAAGAAATTAGCCATCGTGAAAAATGATTTCATTAATAATATGACGCATGAATTAAAAACTCCTATCTCTACAATTTCGTTGGCTTGCGAGGTTTTAAAAGACAAGGATATTCCAAAAAACCAGGAACGCTTGGAACACTACGTTGATGTAATCAATGAAGAAAATAAACGCTTGGGGGTTTTAGTGGAAAATGTATTACAGTCGGCGGTATGGGATCGTCCTGATTTTAAACTCAATAAAATCGAACTGGATATACACCAGTTAATTCAGCAAGTAGTAGACAGAAGCCATGTGCAGCTGGATGCAAAACAAGGAGAAATCCGTTCAGATTTTAATGCAACTGATCCTATACTTGCAGTGGATAGAATTCATTTCACTAATGTTATTTACAATCTCATTGATAATGCCATTAAGTATTGTAAAGAAAAACCTTCTATTCAAATTAGCACTCGAAATGTAGAAGGTGGAATTGTTATACAGGTTAGTGATAATGGAATAGGTATTAGCAAAGATGATCAGAAAAAAATATTTGAAAAACTCTATCGTGTTCCCACCGGAAATTTGCATGATGTAAAAGGTTTCGGATTAGGATTAAGTTATGTAAAAGCCATAGTGGATCAGCACAACGGGGAAATTCAAGTTAAAAGTCTTTTAAATCAAGGAACAGCATTCAGTATATTCATCCCTAAAAAAGAAAAACCATGAGCACAGAAAAAATTAAAATTTTGTTGGTAGAAGACGATAAAAATTTAGGAAATCTTTTGAAAGATTATCTTATTGCGAAAGGCTATGATACTACTTTGGAAGTAGATGGAGATAAAGGCATCAAAGCTTTTTTACAAACCAAATACGACATGTGTGTGTTGGATATCATGATGCCGATTAAAGACGGATTTACTTTGGCTAAAGAAATCAGAAATACGGATAAGCAAGTGCCGATTATTTTTTTAACTGCGAGATCTTTGAAAGAAGATAAGCTGGAAGGTTTTCGTTCGGGCGCAGATGATTACATGACCAAACCTTTTACCATGGAAGAGCTGTCTGCCCGTATTCAGGCGGTATTGCGCCGAACAACGGGAGGAGTTCAAAATACAGAAAAGAAACATTTTGACATTGGTAAATACCATTTTGATTACGATCATCAGCTGTTAAAGGGCCCTTCCGGAGAAAGTAAATTAACCAGTAAAGAATCTGAATTATTGAAAATGTTATGCGACAATATGAATGCAATATTGGAGCGTGGTATTGCCTTAAATCAAATCTGGAAAGACGATAGCTATTTTAATGCCCGTAGCATGGATGTTTACATCACTAAGCTGAGAAAATATTTAAAAGATGATGACAGCATTGAAATTGTGAATGTGCATGGACGAGGGTTTAAGTTGACGGTAGAGTAGAGTTCATCTCCGCAATTACTCCATTTATATCAATGTCCTTAATGCATTTGAAATGTCCTTTAGGACATTCTCTGTAACCGATTTTTGAACAAGGCCGGCAATGCAAGTTGCGTACTTCAAATATTTTATACAGCTCCGGATTCTTAGGTAAATAAGGATACATCCCGAATTCAGGAATTGTGTTTCCCCAAATGCTTATGATTTTCTTTTTGAAAGCTGCTGCAATATGCATCATTCCTGTATCAGGAGTAATTACTGTGTTTGCATTTTTTATGATCAAGGCAGAATGATGAATATTTCCTTTGTCACATTGATTGTAAACATTCGCTCCGCAAACCTCCGAGATGCGAGCACCAATTTCAGCTTCTTTTTTCCCACCCAACAAAACAACTGGAAGCGTACTTTCTTTTGCGATTTTAATAAGTTGTATTTCTGTTAGCGTTTTGGTTGCATGCGCTGCACCTGCTATAAGAACATTATATAATGAAGGGAAATTCTCCGGAAAAATTTCTTTTTCGGGAATAAAATAATCGAGCCCTTCTTTATCATTTTTTACACCAAGATCTTCTACTGCTTTAAAGTATCGGTCAACAATGTGAATTTTAGGAAGTACATCCATTTTAAATTTCACCATTAAAAACTTTTCAGCATTAAGCTTCGGGAAGGAAGAAGACTTTACATTCAATGCAAAAATTACTTTTTTGGAACGTAAATTTTTGTGCAAATCTATGATGTGATCGTAATTTTCTTCTTTTAATTCATGAAGAACTTCTTTTGTTGAACGCTCAATTTTATAAACTTTGTCAACGTAAGGGTTTTCCGAAACAATAGAAGCAAAGGCTGATTTGGTTAAATAATGAATTTCACAATCCGGAAATTTTTGTTTTAAACAACGTACTATCGGCGATGTTAAAACAATGTCGCCGATGGAACTGAATCTTATTATGAGGAATTTCTTCACGACTTAAAGATAAAACCTAAATTTGATTTATGAACTTTATCGACACACACGCACATATTTATCAGGAAGATTTTAAAACGGATATTGATTCTGTTATTGCCCGTGCGAAAGAAAATGGAGTTTCTAAAATTTATTTGCCCAATGTGGATGTGCCTTCAATAGCAGATTTAAAAGAGTTGGTGCAAAAAGATCCGAAGTTTTTTATTCCTATGATGGGACTTCATCCCTGTTACGTAAAAGAGGATTTTGAAGAACAATTGAACGCAATTGAAAAAGAATTGCGTGGCGGAACTTATGTAGCTGTTGGTGAAATCGGTATCGATTTATTTTGGGACAAATCTTTTTTTATCCAGCAACAAGAGGCGTTTCGTGTACAAATAAAATGGGCTATCGAGTTAAATCTACCCATCATTATTCATGCCCGTGATTCTCTTAAAGAGATTTTTGAAATTATGGATGAAGAAGTTCATCCGCGATTGAAAGGAATTTTTCATTGCTTCTCCGGAAATGTTGATGATGCTAAAAAAGTAATTAAATATGGATTCAAATTGGGGATTGGGGGAGTGGTGACTTTTAAAAACGGGGGATTGGATAAAGTATTGAAGGAAATAGACGTAAAACATTTGGTTTTAGAAACCGATGCGCCTTATTTAACGCCTGTTCCGCATCGCGGAAAACGAAATGAATCTTCTTATGTTAAATTAGTAGCAGAGAGATTAGCGGAGATCTATAACATCTCTGTAAATGAAGTAGCAAGAATAACAACAGCCAATGCTTCTGAAGTTTTTAAATTTTAATTATGAGCAAATCAGTTTTAATCATATATACCGGAGGTACAGTAGGAATGATAGATTCCGGCAATGGAGTATTATTGCCTTTCGACATTGATAATTTATTGAAAAAAATCCCCGAGCTAAGTCGTTTTGATTTTAAAATTGATTCTATCTCTTTTGAAAAACCTTTGGATTCTTCTAATGTCGGTCCCCGTGAATGGCAAAAATTAGGGCAAATTATTTCCGATAATTTTGAAAAATATAGTGGTTTCGTAGTGTTGCATGGTACCGATACCATGACGTATACGGCATCTGCATTGAGTTTCATGTTTGATGAATTATCCAAACCGGTCATCTTTACCGGTTCTCAATTGCCTATAGGAGGATTAAGAACGGATGCGAAAGAAAATATTTTAACCGCTATTGAATTGGCTGCCATGAGCGATAATCAGGATAAAGCATTAATTTCAGAAGTAGCTATCTATTTTGAAAATCATTTGTTCCGAGGCAATAGAACCATTAAAGCGAATGCCGAAAATTTTGATGCCTTTCTTTCTCCCAATTTTACTGCCTTGGCTGAGGTGGGAGTTCATTTTAAACTCAATGATGCAGTGCTTAGAAAACCGAATGGATCTTTTTCTTATAAATCCAAATTGAGTACCGATGTGGCCTTGTTGAAAGTTTTCCCGGGATTTTCGGCAAAGGTTTTTCAAAGTGTTTTTGATAATCAATATTTAAAAGGATTGGTGCTGGAAACGTATGGTACTGGGAATATTCCTCAGGATAAGCATTTGATTGCAGGATTGAAACAACTTTCAGAACGCGGAGTTCACGTGTTGGTAGTTACACAATGTATCATGGGTAGCGTGGAACTCGGGCGTTATGCCACGAGTGAGGATTTAAAAGCATTGGATGTTTGCTCCGGGCACGATATTACTTCGGAAGCCGCAGTGACCAAAATGATGCACATTCTAGCCAATTATGATTCCCGCGAAGAAATCAAAATGTTATTGCGCAAATCCATTCGCGGCGAAATGACTTTATAAGTCAGTAAACAATAATTTTTCCTTTCTCAAAATATTCCGCCTATTTTTGCGTCTATATAACCAATTTAATTGGTAGAATTAAAAGGGATTTACTAATTTCGGGGTGCAAAGTTTGAAATTACATAACATAGAGATAACATTAAGTAAACACAACTTATCGATTTTTACGCTCTTCATTATAATCGGGATAAAAATTGATGAAAATAAAAACAAATAAAGATTTTCAAAAACAATAAATTCAACATTATGAACAACGAAAACGCATTAGCAGGAGCACTGAAATCGGGATTTGCATCTATAGTTATTATACTTGCATTGGTAGTATCCTATTTGGTTTACAATTTAGTTTTGGGAAATCCTGTCAACTTTGAAGGTGGTAATCCTGAAAACAATCCGCTGCCAGGTAATTTTTTAGGAATAGTACATAAAGGCGGACAAATTGTTCCTATTTTAATCACCATCAATATATTGGTAATTACTTTTTCTATAGAAAGATTCATTACGGTTTCCCGTGCAAAAGGAAGAGGAAGAATAGAATCTTTCGTGCGCAACATCAGAAACATGATCAGTGCCGGAAATATTGATATGGCAATTGAGGAATGCGACAGACAAAAAGGTTCTTTGGCGAATGTTGTAAAATCAGGATTGGAAAAATACAAAATAGTGGATCATGATACTTCAATGGACAAAGAAGAAAAAATTGCTGCCGTACAAAAAGAGGTGGAAGAAGCTACTTCCTTAGAATTACCAATGCTTTCCAAAAATTTAGTGATTCTTTCAACTTGTGCTTCTATTGCGACATTGATTGGTTTGATCGGGACTGTATTGGGGATGATTAAATCCTTCTCGGCTTTGGCAAATGCAGGTTCTCCTGATACTGTAGCTTTGGCAACAGGGATTTCTGAAGCATTAATCAACACTGCTTTAGGTATTATCGCTTCTGCTTTGGCAATCATTGCTTACAATTTTTTTACTACTAAGATTGATGCAATTACTTATGGTATGGATGAGGCTGGATTCAGCATTTCAAAAACCATTGCTGCTAAAAATTAATTTCCAAAACGCCAATAAATCTATAGTATGCCTAAAGTTAAAGTACCCAGAAGCAATCCTACCTTGGATATGACTCCAATGGTGGATTTGGCTTTCCTGCTGGTGACTTTTTTCATGCTTACCGCTACTTTTCGTACAGAAGAAGCGGTTGTAGTGGATACTCCATCTTCTATATCGGAAAAATTATTGACCGATAATGTGTTGATGGTTACTATTGATACGGCCGGACGTGTTTTTTATAATATTGATGATCAGAAAGTGCGCGCAAAAGTGCTGGAAAATATGGGGGGAAAATATGGTGTGAAATTTACTGAAAAAGAAAATAAGGAATTTGAGTTGATGAAGGATGTAGGTATGCCAATGGCCGATCTAAAAAAATATCTGGACGCCAATAAAACGGATAGAGCTCGAATGGATAAGGCTACAAAAGGCATTCCTTATGATTCTTTAAAAAATGAATTGGCCGATTGGATTCTGTTTGGAAGAGTAGTAGATGCAAGTGTTGCTAATGAAAACGGAGAATCTGCCGACAGATTGAAAGTGGCGATCAAAGGCGACTCCGAAGCGAATTATGCAACTGTTAGAAAGATCATGAAAATATTTCAGGATAAAAAAGTGAATAGCTTTAGCTTGGTAACTAATCTTGAAGGAAAATAAAAAGTAATGGCTGAACTGAGTACAGACGACGGTGGTGGTAAAAAAGGCAAGCACCAAAAGAAGAGGGCTAAAAAAAGCTCTACCAAGGTGGATATGACGCCTATGGTTGACCTTGCTTTTTTGTTGCTTACTTTCTTTGTACTTACTGCTACTTTCGGTAAACCAAAAACAATGGACATCAATATGCCCGTTGATCCTAAAGACAAAAAAAATGTTACCAAAGTAGAAGATCAAACAGCCATGACGGTTTTGTTGACTGAAAAAAAAGCGGTGATTTATTACTATTTCGGAGTATTGAAAAAAGACACGAAAATAGATTCTACCAATTATGCTCCAACCGGATTGCGAAAAATCCTTTTGGATAGAAACAAAGATGTTATTGCAAAAATGGATGTGCTTAGAATGCAAAAAGAAAAAGGTGAAATTGCCGACACTACTTTTAAATCAAAGTCCCAATCTGTAAAAGGTGATAAAGAGGCTTTGTATGTTATTGTTAAAACCGATCAGAAAACAAAATACAAAAGTGTGGTTGACGTTTTAGATGAATTGAATATTTGTGAAGTGGATAAAAAAGCAGTTATGGATATGGCTCCTTCTGAAAAGGCAGCCCTTAAAAAGATTAATAAGTAAGTCATGGAAAAAAGCCAGCCCTTTGTTTCCAATTGGGACAATGTAGTATCGGAGGGAAGAAATGAACTTGTTTTTGAAGGCAAAAACAAGGAGTATGGCGCTTATGATATTCGTAAAAAATACAATTTTTCGTTACTCATTGGAATTTTAGTTTCAGTTTCTATTCTCACCATAGCAGTACTTATTCCATTGATTGATTCATTATGGGATGATACAGAGGTAGCGCCAAAGGAAGAAGTGGTAGTTGTTTCTAATTTGGAAGAGTTACTTCCCAAAGAAAAAGTTTTACCAATGGCTCCGCCACCACCACCACCACCTGTAATGGAGCGAATTAAATTTACCATCGTTGAGGTTACGGAAGAAGAAGTGCAAGATCCACCAATTACTCAGGAAAAACTGGAAGATAAAAAAGTGGGTGAAACTACAGAAAAAGGAGATCCTGATGCTACCGATTTGCCTGACATTGTAGAAAGCAATGATTTGATTGGAGGTGAAGACAATACCATTTATACACATGTGGAGCAACAAGCTGTATATCCTGGTGGTTTAAGAGGGATATTTGAATATGTAACGAACAATTACAATGATGCCTTATATGAACAAATTACCGAAGGAGGTGGTGCAGAAATGGAAGTAACCTTTGTCGTTAACAAACAAGGACAAATGTCGGATGTGAAAATCAGTAAAGGAATGAAAAATAAAATATTGGAAGATGAGGCAATTCGTGTAGTGAAATCTTTGCCCGGAAAATGGAAACCCGGTAAAAATAATGGGATTGCAGTAGACTCCTATTATAGCATTCCTTTTAAATTTGAATAGTAACAAGAATCCATTCCCAATGAGTAGTCATTTGAAAAATTTTCTACACTACTTCAGCCTTATCATGATAGTTGTTTATTTTGCTATCGCAATGGCATTAATTTTTACAGACAAATTTGTTTCACTTCAACAACCCAACAGAAAAATACTTGCCGCAATTATTTTTTTGTATGCTATTTTTAAATCGTACAAAGTAGTAATGAGCAAAAAAAACATAGATGTTGATGAACATAAGTAAGTCTATATTATTTTGTTTTTTTTGCTCTGCTTTTTTTGCTTGTGATCAATCTGTATCAGCACCTTTGGATACGCCCACTCAAGGGGAAATTAACATAAGTATCGATGATTCTTATACTCCGATCATGGAAGCTGAATTATATGCTTTTCATTCTTTTTACAAATACGCTAAAATAATTGCGCATTATAAACCTGAAGGAGAAGCAGTAAAAGATCTGCTCAATGATTCTGTACGTTTGGTAGTGATGAGCAGAGAGTTGACCGCTAGTGAAAAAAATGTTTTCGAGAAAATAAATTTACATCCTAAGACTTTAAAAATTGCTTACGATGCTGTTGCTATTATCGTTCATCCCGCTAATAAAGATACGAATCTCACCATGAATAAATTAAAATCAATTATTTCCGGAGTTGACAGTACATGGAAGCAAGTTAATACACATTCTCATTTAGAGAAAATAACAGTGGTTTTCGATAATAAGAGTTCCGGTAATGCCCGATTCATACAAGAGAAATTTTTAGGATCAAATCCATTTCCAAAAAATTGCTTTGCAGCAAAATCGAATAAAGAAGTAGTAGATTATGTCAGCGAAAATAAAAATGCCATAGGTGTTATCGGTGTAAACTGGATAAGCGATAAAGACGATACTTTAATGCTCGGCTTTTTGAAAAAAATAAATGTGGTGGCTTTAGCGTCTTCTGATGTGGCCGTAATCCCTGATGATTATTACAAACCTTATCAAGCCTATATCCAACAAGGTACCTATCCTTTGTGCCGAAACGTTTACATTGTAAGCAGAGAAGCACGTGCAGGATTAGGTACAGGGTTTTCTGCTTTTGTTGCGGGAGATAAAGGACAACGCATCATTTTAAAATCGGGTTTGGTTCCTGCAACAGCCCCAATTAGATTAATACATTTAAATTAGTACTTATGAAAAATACTTTTAAAATTTCGTTACAGCTGATTATCTTTTTTGTTTTCTCAATCACTTCAGTGTTTTCCCAAACCTTAAAAGATGCAATAAAATTCACCAACAATGAACAATTTGAAAGTGCTACATCAGCGTTCAACCAGTTGATTAAACTGGAGCCAATGAACGGCGATAATTATTTTTATCTGGGCGATAATTATTTCAAATCCGAAGATCCTGATTCGGCTAAAATAAGTTATCAGAAAGGAATTGAAGTCGCTCCCGAAAATGCGCTTAATTACGTTGGTGTTGGAAAAGTGCTGTGGTATAAAAATGATACTACTGCAAAAAGTTATTTTTCTAAAGCACTTCAAATGTCTAAATCGAAAGACGCAACAGTATTGATGAAAATCGCAGAAGTGTATATTAAAGCCGACAAAAAAAATCTTCCGGAAGCTTTTATATTATTGAATCTTGCGGCAAAACGGGAACATAAAAATCCTGATGTTTTTGTTTTAATGGGGGATGCTTTTTTAGAGGAAAATAACGGATCTCAAGCAATTTTAAATTATGAAAAAGCAACTAGTTTGGATACCAGTTCTACAAAAGCAATTTTAAGAATCGGACAGCTTTATGGAAGAGCAAGAAACTATTCTTTGTCTTTTGAATATTATGAAAAAGCAAACGCAATTGATTCCTCTTTTGCTCCGGCATACCGGGAAAAAGCGGAATTGTATTACCATGCACAGCAATTTGATAAAGCCATTGCTCAATACAAAAAGTACTTGCAACTGAACAATAATTTAAGTGCCAGAATTCGATATGCTTCGTTTTTGTTTTTGAATAAACAATATGCTAAGGCAATTTCCGAAATATATGAAATTCAAAAACAGGATACTTCCAGAGTAGTGTTGTATCGTTTGTTAGCGTACTCTTATTTTGAAACCGGCGATTATCCGAATGGCTTATTAAACATCAATAAATTTTTTGAAAGAGCGGAAAAAGGCAAAACGAAAATACTTTCTTCCGACTATCAGTATCAGGGAAAATTATTGTCGAAAACCGGACAGGATTCATTGGCCGTTATTGCTTTAACCAAAGCGATACAGACAGATTCTTCAGAAATAGAATTATACAATGAAATAGGAGTGCTCAACTATAAATTAAAAAAATATCCGCACGCAATTGCAGCATTTGAAAAACGAATTGAATTGCGCAATGGCGCATCGGTGAATGATCTTAATGCATTGGGTCGTGCCTTTTATTTCAATAAAGAATACCATAAATCCGATTCAACCTTTGCTAAAATTATTGAGGCGAAACCTGAATTACTGGTAGGTTACTTCTGGAGAGCACGAAGTAATGTAAAAATGGATCCTGAGTTGAAATCGGGTGCTGCCAAACCTTTTTATGAAGCCTACATTGAAAAAGCACAAAGTGATGTGGAGAAAAACAAAAGGGATTTGATAGAGGCGTATTCCTACATGGCTGCATTTTATGGATTGAATAAAGACAATGCCAATGCAAAAACTTATTATGCAAAGGTTTTGGAATTGGATCCTGAAAACAGCAACGCTAAAACATTCATGACAAGTAAAGAAGCAAATTCCGTAAGCAAAGAGGGAAAATAAACGCGTTATTGTATCCAATAATTTTTCGTATTTTCGTGCCCCTTGATTAGGTCTCAAGGTTTTTTCCAATAAAGGAGAGGTGTCCGAGTGGCCGAAGGAGCACGCCTGGAAAGTGTGTATACCCCAAAAGGGTATCGAGGGTTCGAATCCCTCCCTCTCCGCAGATTCATTTTGATGAATTAAGTTCAATTAAAAGTGATTTAGAGTAATCTAAATCACTTTTTTTAATCAAAACCATCTAAAGTGATATTTTCCGAAACAGGGGCAGGTATGTTTTTCAATCATTGCCACGGGATATTTGGAGTAGTTTGTCTTTGGATGATTTAATTTTATATTCACAAATGGATGTAGTTTCCGAACAACCGAATGAAGCAAAAACAGATTTTGAAAAGAATACTTTCTAAATAGATGCAAAACACAAATAAAAAAAGAAGTCTGTGGATTATTGTAGGTATTACCGTGCTGAATGCTATCGGAATGACTATCGTCCTTCCGCTCTTCCCCTTTCTTTTAGAAGAATATATCCCTGCTAAAAGTGTAGCAGTCGTAATGAGTGCATTGGTGTCTGTGTTTGCTGCCTGCACATTTTTTGCTGCACCGGTCTTTGGAGCACTCAGTGATCGATATGGACGCAAACCAATTTTATTGATCAGCTTACTCGGGTCAGCTATAGGATATATACTTCTTGGCTTTGGCGGCGCCCTTTGGGTACTCTTCCTCGGAAGAATAATTGATGGACTTACTGCAGGAAATCAAAGTGCACTGTTTGCATATATAAGTGACAGTACAGAACCCCATGAAAGAGGTAAATGGTTTGGATATCTGGGTGGTGCTATTGGTCTTGGATTTATGATTGGCCCTACCATTGGGGGAGTACTCGGATCTGTTTCTATCACCTTACCCTTTTTTATTACAGCGGGGATTACTGTTGTATCCATGCTCTGCATCGCACAATTGCTGCCGGAGTCACTTCCTGCAGAAAAACGTACAAAGCACCTTACTCTCAAGAGTTTTAATACGCTTTCTCATTTCAAAGAGATTTTTTCTTTGAAAGAGGCGCGTGCATTACTTGTTATGGGGGCATTCTTTTATATCGGACTCAATATCTGGCAATTCAACGCAAGTATATTTTTTAAAGATGTATTTATGTGGGGGCCATCATTTATCGGAGGGATTTTCGTACTTGTCGGGCTTTGTGATATTCTGTCACGGGTAATCATACTGCCGCAACTTCTTAAAAGATTAAGTGAACGAACGGTTGGTATCATTGGTCTGGGTGGACTCGTTTTGGGACTTGGGCTCCTATTCTTAAGTGCATATATTCCATCTGTATTTTTTATTATCGGAGCTGTTGCCTGTATTGTATTGGGTGAGGGTTTATTTGATCCTTCATATAATGCACGGCTCTCTGCATCTGTTGATGAAAGTAAGCAGGGCCTACTGCAAGGAACAAATCAAAGTCTGCAAGCTTTATATCATGTGATTGTTCCTCTCGGAGCTGCCGCTATTTATACCTACAGTCATGGTGCTGTTTTTGGAATTGCTGCATTATTTATGGTTTGCGGACTTGTTATGTTTATAAAATTAAAAACTGTAAAACAATCAACAAAACAATAGATAATCCTGCATTCAAATTGATTTTCATTTGAATTTACAGCATTCAATAGGTTAGTTCAATGCAATGAATGTCTTATAAAATATTCTTTTACTTTGGCTTTTGCATAAGTGAACACTTGATTAGCGGTAACTTCGGGAGGTACCGTTAGCTCTTCAGGATTAATAAAAACATTTATTATGCAGGGTTTATTTGATTGCAAAGCCGCTTGAACAATGGGTTCCAGTTCGGCAGGTTGTTTAATCGTATATCCTTCTCCTCCGCATATTTTTGCAAAAGCATCATAATCGGGATTAAGAAGATCCGTTTGGTATTCCGGATTACCACTTTTTGCTTCCTCTTCCATTTGAATCAAACCAAGTTTCGCATTATTGAAAATGAAGACTTTTATTGGCAGTTTATATTTTACCGCTGTGGCAAAATCACACATTAGCATAGCAAAACCGCCATCTCCGCATAAAGCTATAACCTGGTTTTCAGGATATATCAATTGCGCGCCAATGGCAGCAGGAAGAGCAAAAGCCATGGATGCCAAATCACCCGAAAGGGTAAAACGTTGTGCACCTTTAATTTTAAAATTCCTGGCCCCCCAAACTGTAACTGCCCCTGTATCACAACAAATAACCGCATGATCCTTTGCCAGTTTGCTTATGGTATGTGCCAATGCCTGCGGATGAATTGGAAAATCATTTGAAGTTTCAATTTCATTTTGTTTTTTTATCCATTCGGCCATGTTGTGTTGGCTCTCCTTAAGAAAGTTTTCATTTTCATTTTGCGACACTAAGGGTAAAAGTTCAAGCAATGTATATCTGGCATCTCCAGCCAAAGGGTTTGACACAATGTGCCTTTTCCCAATTTGATTGATTTCTTTATCAATCTGAATGGTAGGGATTTCTTCATCGGGATAAAAATCATGGAAGGGAAAATCTGAACCGATTACAATTAACAAATCACAATTTCTTATAGCTTTAAGAGAAGGTTCCGTTCCCAGTAAACCAATGCCGCCGAGAGTAAGCGGATGGGTATCCGGAAGAATATCTTTGCCTCTCAAAGCCTTAATAATGGGTGCTTTAATCAATTCCGCCAGTCGCACAACCTCTTTAATCGCTTCACGCGCGCCAATACCAGCAAGGATACAAGGCTTTTCCGATTTATTGATGAGTTCAGCTGCCGATTTCAAATCATCTTTGAAAGGAACGATTCTCATGGAATTATTAATGATTTGTTTTTTCTTTTTGAAATCCACAACTTTTTGGCTGGCTATATTGCTTGGAATATTAATGTGTGCAACCCCATTTTTAGAAAGGGCGGTTTGACAGGCTAAAATCGCCATTTCCGGCATTTGCCCGGGATTAACAACAGCCTGATTAAAAACAGTAACATCCTCAAACAAGGACAATAAATTTACTTCCTGCTGGTAGTTGGTACCGATTAACGATGTTTCTACTTGCCCGGTAATAGCCAACACAGGCGCATGATCCATTTTGGCATCGTAAAGTCCGTTTAATAAATGAATTGCCCCCGGTCCTGCAGTACCTGCGCATACCGCAAGGCCACCGGTTAATTTAGCTTGGGCTGATGCAGCAAATGCACCGGATTCCTCATGCATTACATGAATA
>Ga0206974_1097_pt1 | contig 21660 bp, 20 predicted proteins | sample Alteio_BWOrgHeat_84_FD_152920 | JGI IMG/M metagenome (GOLD analysis project Ga0206974, IMG submission 152920) | Enriched cells from forest soil in Barre Woods Harvard Forest LTER site, Petersham, Massachusetts, United States -... | ecosystem: Environmental > Terrestrial > Soil > Temperate forest >... | reverse complement strand
TCCAAACCCTTATGGTAAAAACAGAAATGGCATTTGGTGAATTGAAGGAAATATTGATTTCTTGTTAGAAATTAACATAAATCGTAGATTTTTAAAAAATAAAATTATAAAATTGTAAAAACTCTGATCCACATGGAAATGATCAAACAACTCTCCGTATTTGTTGTTGAAGACGACAATTTTTTTTCAGAATTAATTCAGGATTTTTTAAAAGAAAATAAAGCATTAAAAGTTTCCGGATTTTCGTCTGCCGAAAGCTGCCTGGAGAAACTAGATGAAAATCCCGATATTATTGTTTTGGATTATTATCTCGACAAGGAAAATCCTGCTGCCATGAATGGTTTGGATGCTTTGAAGGAAATCCGCAGAATATCTCCAAACACCAAAGTAATTATGCTGAGCGCACAACACAGCCTGAACACAGCGGCCGAATTATTAAATATTGGTGCTTTTGATTATGTTATCAAAAACAACAATGCCATAAGAGTACTTGATAAAATCATGAAAAAAGCAATAGCTTAAACAAAAGCTCATTAATCGGCATAGGGATTATAATAATGATAGAGTCCGAAAATAAACATGACACCAATCAATACCGCTATCCATATCAAAAACCGGTTGACCATGTGATGTTCTTTTTTTTCTTCCCTGCTCCGGAACTTTCTTAAAATATTAACTATGTCGTGCCGGATATCATTCAACGCTTTTTCTCCTTTTAAAATATAATCGAAAGCACCGTGTTTCATTGAAGTAGTAACAATTTTCAAATCGTTTATCCCCGATAACATGACCACTTGTGTTTCGGGAATTTCTTTCTTAATTCGTTTAAGCACCGCGATACCATTCATTATTGTAGTGGAAGCACCCGCCAAATCATAATCCAGAAACACCAAAAAAGGATGCTCTGACTGAATGTTTGATATCGCATCTTCTCCCGTAGTAAAAGATTTTATTTTAGCTTGTGGGAAAATGTCTTTGATCTCGTTTTCCAAAATACTTAGAAATACGGGATTGTCGTCTACCAGAAAAACACATCCTGCTTTTGGCGAGCTGATGATTTCTGCATTTTTTGTTTTTAAATTCAGGGCTTCCATAATTGTAAGGTTTTATATGAATTGATACGTGAAGAAAGTCCGGAAACAACTGGTTTTTCTGTGAAACAGTTTAGTTTTTCTGTGAAATCAGCTTCCTTTTTTGAAAGAGAGAAAAACAAATAATAAATTAACCGTTGTATTCTCTCGCTTAACAATATCCGCATGAATGAAGTAAAAGAATTTTTTCAAAAATTATTTATAGCCGACGACTGGCCGGCCAGGTGGCATTGTGGAAAATGGACCGATTTTCACGGATGGCTGTATATCCTCTCCAATTTAACGATTTGGTTAGCCTACTTTATCATCCCTATCGCTATTCTGTATTTTCTTAAAAAAAGACAGGATGATCTTCCTTTTAAAAGAGTATTCTGGCTCTTTATATTGTTTATCCTGGCCTGTGGAACAACACATTTATGCGATGCCATGTTGTTTTATTATCCAGTATACCGACTCAGTGCGTTAATGTTATTTTTAACTGCAGTGATATCATGGGCCACTATTGCTTCATTGATTAAGGTTTTGCCTGCTGCCATTGGCATTAAATCACCGGCGCAATTGGAGATCATTATTAAAGAAAGAACCAATGAACTGGAAATTTTGTCCAATAACCTGAGCAATCAAAATGTACAACTGCAAAATTTCGCTGATATCACCACTCATAATTTACGTGCTCCTACCAGCAATTTATTAGCATTGATCGATTTATACAAAAAAGAAAACAACGAAGAAAAACGAGCCTTATACATTCAAAAATTTGAAGAAGCCTCCATTCATTTGATGGGCACGCTTAATGATTTGTATGAGGTTGTAAAAATCAATAAACAAAACAATATTAAAAAAGAGCTGCTTCATTTTGAAGATATTTTAAAACCGTTGATTACTGAGGTTTCCGTTGACATTGAAAAAAGAAAAGCAAAAGTAACTTATGATTTTTCAGCCTGCAGTGAAATTGAATATTCTAAAATTTACCTGAACAGTATATTATTAAATTTACTCACGAATGCCTTAAAACACAACTCTCCCGAACGGGCACCCGTGATTCATTTTAAAACCAAAAAGCACGAAGGAAGGGTAATATTAACCTGTGAAGACAATGGCTTGGGCATAGATATGAAAAAATATGGCGACAAGGTTTTTCGTTTACACAAAACATTTCACCGCAATCCTGACGCAAGAGGAGTTGGTTTATTTCTTACCAAAACTCAAATTGAAGCTATGGGCGGATCAATCAGCGTAGAAAGTGAAGTAAATACAGGTTCGAGGTTTATTGTTATCTTTTAAAGAATGGAAATGCGAAAAGTGCTAATTATTGATGACAATCAGGTTACCTGCATGATTTTAACTGAAATACTGGAAAAATTTCAAGTCCATGTTACTTGTTTCAATGAAGCCGAATCAGCTTTGGAATATTTGCAAAAAGAGTCTGGGAATATGGATCTTCTGCCCGAAATAATTTTATTGGATATCAATCTTCCGGCAATGGACGGCTGGGATTTTTTAAATGAATTTATTACGCTGCACACGCAATTGGTGAAGAAAATAACTGTTTATATGATTTCCTCTTCTATCAGTGAGCACGATATGAATAAAGCTCAGGAATATTCTGTTGTGAAAGGCTATCTGGTAAAACCTATTGCGGAAGAAGAGATAAGGAAAATTGTTTTGTAAAATTCACATCTTTCCCAACGTATGTTCCATCCTGTCAAAAGCTTCTTTCAAAATATTATACGAAGTAGAATAACAAATCCGGATGTGTTTTTCCGAACTTTTTTCAAACCACTTTTCTCCTCCGGGAATCAGCGCAACTCCGGCTTCCTTCAATAAAAGATCGCATAAAGATTGCGAAGTGAATTTTTTCCGTTTGATCTTCGGAAACAACAAATAAGTAGCATCAGGAGCATTCAGTTCAAAAAAATCCATTTTCTCCAATCTCAATAAAGAATAATCTTTCATGCTTTCCAAATGCTTAAGAAAAGCACTCAGCCAAAATCGCCCCTTCGTAAGTGCCGCTGTTGCCGCAATTTGCGATAAAGTAGAAACACCAAAAGCCGTAGATGAAAATCGTGATGTTTCAAATAATTTATCATAAACCCTCTGATTTCCTGTACAGACATAACCTACACGCAATCCGGCCAAAGCGAAATTTTTCGACAAGCCGGAAATAGTGATGGTTTTATTTTTAATGTCTTCCCCTAATGAAGCAATAGACGTAAAACTATTGTTATAACAAACGTCGGCCCATATTTCATCAGAAATAATCCACAAATTATTTTTCAAAGCCAGTTGACCAATCCTCCGCAGATCTTTTTCACTAAGGGTTTTTCCTAAAGGATTATTGGGATTACAAATAAAAATGGCTTTCACTTTTTTATCCAGCTTCAACTCCACATCTTCCAAATTTATTTCGCCTGTTGTTTTATTTAAAACCGAAGTAACCACAGATGCTCCTGCATATTCAATCGCCTGCCGGAATAAAAAATCAACGGGTTCCAGGATAAGCGCCTTATCGCCTTTTTTTAAAAAAGTTTTTGCTGCAAGAAAGAGGGCAAATGCCGCTGAATCCACAGGTAAAATATGATGGCTTGCATATTCCACATTTTTAGTGGTAAAATACCAATGTGCAATAGCATCTTTAAATTCGCTTAGCCCGCAAGGTGGTCCGTAAGATAAAATACCCGGTTGAATATACTCCCGAATAGCTTCAAGAATTTCTTCTGCCACCGGAAAATCAGGATCTGCCGCAGTCAATGGAATGATACCTTTATCCACTGTTGCCCATCTATAATTGTAAGCACGCTGCCGCAAAACAGCTATTGGCACCACTGCATGAGAAAAAACAGAAATATTATTTTTCTCTGTCACGGCTTGCAAAATGGGAGACTAACAGTAGAATATTGATAAGGAAATAAAAACTGATCCAATAAAATTTTTCCATCTGAAATATATTGTTGTATTACTTTTTTTCTTCCATTGTAAAACGTTGTGAAAAGCTGTTCATGCGAGGAGTATTCACTATGAACCAATTCATTGAAATACCATGCGTCATCTAACGCACTGCTTGCACCCTGACTGGTAAACGATAACAAAGGATGTGCAGCATCTCCCGTTAGTAAAATGCCTTTTTTATGAAATGAAGGCAGTAGCTCCATGGAATTCATTTCCCATATATAAGCATGGGCATAATTTGTAATTTCCAAAACCCGTTTAAATATGTTTGGTAAAGAATGGGAGATCTGTTTACAAAAAGCATTCATTTCCAAAATGTTTTTGCCCGGTGGCTTAAGTATATTGCCATTAATTTGTATGTACCACACTAATTCATCCGCTCCTACGGGAATAATGCCCATATTGAATCCCTTTTCCGGACATAAAAGTTTTACAAAAGTATGTTTCAGCTTTTTACTTAGTTCGGGTGAATGAACAACAGAAACAATTTCTTTTTCTTCCACCGCCGTTATTTTATGATCGGGAAAAAGATATTTCCTGGTTCTTGAATTCATTCCATCGGAAGCTATAATCATATCAGGATTGATAAGCGTTCCGTCTTTAAACTCTATTTGATAGACAAGGTCATTTTTTTCATGAAAGGCAACAATTTCCTTATTGTACTGAATGTTTTCATATCCAACACTTTCTTCCAGTAAGCGGATACAAGCCGGTCGGCTTATGGAATAACAGCAAGCCATATTTTGAATGGTATTTACTTTACCTTTTTCGTTAATCAGTAAAGTTTTTAAAATAGGCATCCCTTCTTTTTGTACTTTACCAAGCATTCCCATTCTGTTGAATACCTTATACCCATTAGGCATAATCAAAAAGCCCAACCCTTGCTGTTTGAATTTTCCCTCCCGCTCATATACAGTAACCAGGGCTCCTGTTTTTTGAAGAAAAAATGCCATACTTAAGCCTGCCACCCCTCCACCGATAATTGCAATATTTAATTTACTGATCCTTTTCATTTTTTTTTCTGTCTTTTGTCAATGCAGCAATTTTAGAATATAATCGTGCCGGGTTAAAAGGCTTGGTAATATATTCATTCACCCCGGCGGAGAAACTATTTGTTTTCTCTTGTTGGGTAGCATGAGCCGTTAATGCAATGATAGGAACCGTTCGTTTTTCAATATTTTCCATTGCCCTGATGGTTTTGGTAGCATCAACACCATTCAATTCGGGCATTTGTATATCCATTAAAATCACATCGTAATTTTTTTGTTTTACTTTTTCAATGGCCAGTACTCCGGTTTCTACTATGTCTACCGAACATTTCCATTCCGACAGGATTTCACTCACCAGCAATTGATTGATGGCATTGTCTTCTGCAACCAAAACGCTAAGATTCAACGGCACTTCAGGAATCAGTTCTTCCTTCTCCGGCAACTCAATATTGCCCGTACCTTTTTCAAACGGAAGTGAAAATGTGAAAGTGGTTCCTTCATTTTCTTTGCTGTTAAAAAAAATATTTCCGTTCATTATTGTCACCAGTTTTTTTACTATTGCCAATCCTAAACCGGTGCCTCCAAAGGTTCCTAATTTACTGGAATGCGCCTGTACAAAAACATCAAAAATTTTATCGTGCATTTTCTCAGGAATTCCCATTCCGGTATCTGACACCTGAAATGTTATTTCGGTTTGCGCATCGGTTTCACTTTTTAACTGAACAATGGTTTTTACTTCCCCTTTTAAAGTGAATTTCACGGAATTGCTGAGCAGGTTGGTGAGAATCTGATTGATGCGCACAGGATCCCCCATGAGCACATGCGGAACATTTTCCGCTATCTCGGTTTTCATAATCAGTCCCTTTTGTTCTGCTTTTACTTTCAATAAGTTTACTGCATCGTTTACCACTTCATAAATGTCAAAAGGCGATTTTACAATTTCTATTTTCCCTGCTTCTATTTTAGAAAAATCCAACAGGTCATTGATAATCACCAACAAATTTTTGGATGATTTTTTAATGGCTCCGAGGTATTCCGTTTGTTTATCGTTCAACGGGGTTTTAGTCAGTAAATCCGACAACCCCACTATTCCGTTCATTGGTGTTCTTATTTCATGACTCATATTAGTAAAAAAAGCTTCCTTGGATTTGGAAGATTCTTCTGCTATTTCTTTTGCTTTGATGAGCTCCTGTTCGTTTTTCTTTCTTTCATTGATATCCGTATGAATTCCAATAGACCCAACGATTTTACCCTCTCTGTTGTAAAGCGGAGTTCCGCTGATCAACATCCATATCGTATTGCCTTCTTTATTTACAATGGGAATTTCATACTGACTTGAATTTCCGTTTTCTCTCATCTCCATGATATCGTCCATTTTACCATAAAATGACTTATCCAGCAATAACTCTTTTGCTTTTTTCCCAATCAGTTCTTCCTGGGAATAACCTGTCATTTCGCAATACTTTTTATTGACAAACTGGATGACATCATTGCCGTCAACAGTCATTACACCTTCATTCATGGTTTCCACGAGAGTACGGTATTTTTCTTCACTTTCTTTTAGTTGCTCCACTGTTTTGGAGCTCTCCGTAATGTCTTCTCCCGCACATAATACACCGGTAATATTGTTGTTTTTATCTTTAATTAAAGTGATGTGCCAGGCGATCAGTAAAAATTTCCCTTCGTGTGTACGAACCAGATTCTCGTAATATTCAATTGCTTTAGCATTTCCTGTAATTAAATCTTTAAAAGCATTTTTTATTGCAACATTTTTATCATTTGAAGCGGTGAACTTATACCAATGTTCGCCAACCATTTCTTTTTCGGAATAACCCAGCATTTCAAATCCTTTCTTATTGATCATGCTTATTTTCTGGTTCCGGTCGATGACTACAAAAATAATTTTAGCGATATTCAGATAATTTTGAATTTTCTCTTTTTCATACAGCAATTCTTCTTCAACCTGTTTTCTGTTTTCAATTTCTTCCAGAAGAATATTATTCACCTTATTAATCTGCGAAGTCCTCTCCTTAACTCTTTTCTCCAGGTTTTCTTCAACTTTTTTCTGCTGCGTAATATCCTGAACGGTACCAATCATTTTAATAACCTCACCCTCTTCATTTTTTAATGTTTTTCCCTTGCAGCTCAACACTTTCATTTCTCCTTTTGCAGTAATTAAACGATGAACGAAGCGGAAAACTTTTTTGTGATGCAATGCTTTTTGTATTGCCGAATTAACGTGGGACTGATCATCGGGATGTATCAGTTTCAGATACTCTTGGAAGGAGGTTTTAAATAATTTCGGATGTATGTCGTAAATCTTATATAACTCCCGTGACCAGGAAATATGATCAGTATGGATATCCCATTCCCAGCTGCCTATATTGGATATTTTCTGTGCTTCTTCAAGGGCTTTGGTTTTTTGACGCACGATTTTTTCAAGGTCGGTATTGGATTTTTCGAGCAATTTTATTTTTTCCCTTATCACATCCAGCATCAATTGTATTCCCACGTACAACTCGGTAAAATCATCTTCGTCAGCAGGAATAGAAACATTTCTTTTAAAATTTCCGGTAGATGAATTCGCGAAAACAGGCAGTAAAGCTTTTAACTTTCTCTGGACATATTTTTTATACCTGATTAATTCGTTTTTCATATTTACCAGGAAATCAAATATTCACAAGAAATATCTGATTTCATTTTCGTATCAATCCTTCCGTATAATTTCCAGAACAACATCCATTCATGAAATAATCCGCTGAAATGCTCGGGTGGATAATTCAGATTGGAAACCTCTATTTTCACTTTATTTTTACTTATACCTGTTACAGAAAAATCAAGGTTTTTAAAAATATGTTTTATGATCATCGGAAGTTTTAACAGGGTTCCTTTAAAATTTTTAGGTAACGCTGTAAACAAAATTCTTCCAAGCGGCGTGGTTATGAAGTTCCTGAAATGCAGGCGCCCTGCTTCAAAAGCACGATCTTTCGGAGATAATTTATAAGAAGGGTAAACAATATCGAAAACATATTCTATAATTTGAATTTCTTCACTTAAAGGAACATCTTGCCAGGTATTGAACTTGACACTTTTCCGCATTTTTTTTTCCAACTTTTCAAGGGCGTCCTTTCCTCCGAATTTTTTAAGGAAGTTAATGTGGCTATTTACAAAAATGCCTTTAATCGTAGGGGTTTTAATATGCTTAATTGTTTCAGCCATATTATTCAAATAGCTTTTGAAGCCATATTTTCTTTCATTTCAACCAGAAGTTGTTCTGTATTTTTTTTTAACTCTTCAACGCGCGAAGGAATAGTATCTGTTTGATTTTTATTCTTTCCGTCCTTTTCTAAATTCAACACAAATTCATACAAAGAAGGCTTGCTGCACATTTGTATGTTTGGTTTGATTTTATGCGCTATGGACCCTACTTTTTCCCATTCTTTATTTTTAAGAGCTTCCTCCATTTTAAGCATCTCTTTTGGAAGCTCTTCAATAATCAGTTTTTGTATTTTCGCAGCCAATGCGGCATTCCCTCTCACGTAATTCAAAAGATTATCGTAATTAAACAATTTCGAAGTTTCCATATTTTTTATTTTTAGTAATTCATTTTTTATTAAAATACGTCAGTCAGCCATAACATATTGAAGCAATAACAAGGATGCCAATAGTGATCCATTTCAGAAACCAATTGAATTGTTTTTTTTCTACGCTGTCATCCTGCATCCTCATTTTTCTAACCACGTGGCCGATTTTACTTCTTAAGTTATTCAGGGCATTCTCTCCTTTTACAATATAATCGAAAGCCCCGTATTTCATGGAGCTCACCACTACTTTCAAATCATCAATCCCCGACAGCATCAACACTTCTGTAGTAGGGGAAGATTTTTTTATTTCCTTCAGCACTCTTAATCCGTTGATGGAATCTTTCTCATCTCCCGAAAGATTATAATCCAATAATATTAAAAAAGGATTCAACTGAATATTTTCCAGGCAGGTTTCTCCTGTTTTAAAAGAAAGCACCTTTGCATTCGGAAGGAATCTTTTTATTTCTTCCTCTATCATTGTTAAAAAAACAATGTCGTCATCCACAACAAAAACATAACCATCTCTTTTTGAAATGACTTGTTCTTCATTTTCTTTATTTTCCACTACGTTTTCCATACGTCCTAAAAATTTAGTTCTTAATATACTCCCATTCCTACTGGAATTTTACGAATAAAAACGGCTAACATTAAAGCCTTTTCTGTTAAACACCAGAAAACATCTGTTAATCGGTATTGGCGGTGTAAATATTTATTAATTTAACCGTAATTATTCTAAAAGGAATTTATGAAGTGTGTTATCATAGAAGATGATATAGTACAACGGGTTTTCTTAAGAGGTTTATTAGAAAAAATAAATAATATTCAGGTGCATTCTGAATATTCCAATCCTATTGAATATTTACAGGTTCATAAAGAAATCCGTCCGGAAATTATTTTTCTGGATATTGAAATGCCCGAAATGACAGGAATTGACTTTTTGAATTCCATTACTTTACAATGTCCGGTGATTGTCACTGCTGCAAAAAAAGAATATGCTTTTGATGTGTTTAATTTCAATGTAGTGAGTTATTTATTAAAACCGATTCATTTGACCGATCTTATCAAAGCCATTGAAAAGGCTAATGTAGTTGCGGAAGAATCCAAAGATTATTTATTTGTAAAATCAATTGGATCATTGCATAAGGTTTTATACAATGATATTTTGTTTGTAAAGGGAGCGGTTGATTACATTGAGATTTTCACGAAAACAAAAAAATACCTCGTAAATTCTTCTTTGAATAATATAGAGACTACATTGCCTCAGGATCGTTTTGTAAGGATTCACCGATCCCACATAGTGAGCATTGATTATATCACAAAAATTGAAAATAATTATGTTATTATCAATAACGAAGAATTAAAAATAAGCGACACCTACAAAAACATTTTACTGGAAAAAATAAAAAGCATTTAGCCTCTTTCATTCCACCGCCCATTTCCCAGCTTTAAAAGAAAAATTTTCCCATCTCACAGAAAATCGAAACAGATAAATAAAATTGTTTCGTATTTATGACTGTGAATCAAGAAATAGAATTTTCTTTTTTGCTTGAAATCATTTATCAGAAATATGGTTATGATTTTCGACAATACTCAGAAGCTCATATAAGGCGTAGAATTTTAAACCGACTGGCAATGTCACAATTGAAATCCATTTCCGAAATTCATTTTAAGGTTCTTCACGACAAAATATTTGCCGCACAACTTTTACAGGATTTATCCATAACGGTAACCGAAATGTACCGGGATCCCTTATTTTACAAAGCACTAAGAGAGAAAGTAATTCCTATTTTAAAAACATATCCTTTCCTGAAAATATGGCATGCCGGCTGCTCTACCGGAGAAGAAGTATATTCTATGGCCATTATTTTGAAAGAAGAAGGATTGTATGACCGAACTACTATTTATGCAACTGATTTTAATCAGCAAGCACTTAACCAGGCAAAGGAAGGCATTTATTCCAATGAAATAATAAAGGAATATACTACCAATTATCAGCTCTCGGGTGCAACAGAGCCTTTTTCCAATTATTACTCCTCTAATTACGAGATGGTGATTATGGACCAATCCTTAAAAAAAAATATAGTGTGGGCCAATCATAATCTGGTGACCGATGGTGTGTTTGCGGAAGTGCACATGATATTGTGCCGAAACGTGATGATTTATTTCAATAAATTTTTACAAAATAAAGTACATCAGCTTTTTTACGACAGCCTTATCAATGGCGGAATGCTATGCATGGGTGCAAAAGAAAATTTGCGTTTCACCGATTTTTCAAATGAATACATTGAGTTAGATAAAAAACAAAAAATATTTAAAAAAAAATATTAGGTCAACAATTATTAATTACATCATTATGATTGGAGGAAAAGTTTCAGGGGTGCTTTTATTTCTTTGTTTGATAATGTTATCGAATAAGGTTTTTGCTCAAACGGAAGACAGCACCTTGTCTTCTCAGACATTGAAAAAACTGAGTCTGGAAGAATTGATGAATGTTGAAGTAACTTCTCTTTCAATGCGACCTGAAAAATTAACGGAAGTAGCATCAGCCATACAAGTAATTACAGGAGAGGACATCCACCGATCAGGCGTAACAAGGCTTCCCGAAGCAATGCGATTGGCTTCGAACCTTCAGATAGCACAAGCCAATTCACATGATTTTGCCATTACTGCCCGTGGCTTCAATGGCTTACCCGCAGCCGGCGGCATATTGGCGAACAAATTACAGGTAACAATTGACGGCCGTTCTGTTTATACGCCTCTTTTGGGTGGCGTATACTGGGATGTACAAAACGTAATGCTGCCGGATTTGGATCGTGTAGAAGTAGTGAGCGGGCCCGGAGGAACATTATGGGGAGCAAATGCAGTAAATGGCGTTATCAATGTTGTATCAAAAACTGCAAAGGAAACCCAGGGATTATATGTGTCGGGAGCATCGGGTTCTTTTTTACAGGATCAGCTTTCCATGAGATATGGTTTCCGTTTAGATTCCAATATTTTCATGCGGGTTTATGCGCAGCGTTTCGACCAGAGGAATACCATACTATCCAACGGAAACAGCGCTCAGGATGCATGGAACATGACACAAGGGGGATTTCGTATGGATTATTACATGTCAAAAGCAAACACTTTAACAGTGCAAGGTGATGTATATGCCGGCAATGAAAATGATTCTGCTAAACTCAACGTTACCAACGGACAAAATATATTAGCGCGCTTTACACACGATTTTTCCCCGAAATCGAATTTAACCATCAAAGCTTATTACGACCGTACCTATAGAACCACGCCAAATCAATTACCACAACCTTTTAATTACGAGTTGAATACTTTTGATTTAGACATTCAACATCATTTCGTAATTGGTAAACGGCAAAACATCCTTTGGGGCGTTGGTTACAGATTTCAAAAAGATAATGCGAGCCAGTCTTTTACGCCATTGAGCAGAGACATGCCGCTTTACAGCACATTTATACAAGATGAAATTTCTCTTGTTCCCGATCGCTTAAAACTAACTATCGGCAGCAAATTTTTAAACAATGTATTTACCGGATTTGAGTATCAACCCAGTGCACGAATGACCTTCACACCCAATAAACGTCATACCGTTTGGACAGCAGTTTCCCGGGCAGTGCGCATACCCAGTCGCTTTGATTCAGACATCACCATCACACCCATAAAATTCACTTCCGAAAAAGTAATTGCTTACGAACTGGGTTATCGGGTTCGGCCAGTAGATCAATTAACACTTTCCTTTTCTACTTTTTACAATCGCTATTATGACTTACGCAGTTTGGATTCTTTCCCAAGTGTTACCACTCCCATAGTAGTAGCGAATTCTCAAATGGCCGAATCCTATGGATTTGAATTTTCCGGTAATTTCCAGGCGACGGATTGGTGGCGCGTACGCGGTGGCTATACTTTTTTCAGTAAGAGAATCTGGAGCACCAGTTCTGGCGTTTTCCCCCTAAGTGTGGAATTTGAAGGAGTGGATCCTAAAAATATTGTTTCATTGCAATCCATTATGGATTTGAGCAATAATCTGCAATTCGATTTAACAGGACGTTATGTAGATGTTTTGCCGCAAACCATTGCCAGTCCGCTTGTTCCCTCCTATTACACTTTTGACGCACGTATAGCATGGGTTTTCAAAGCGTTTGAAATTTCTCTTGTCGGACAAAATCTTTTACAAAATCAACATACAGAAGTTGGCACTTCACAAATACCAAGAACTGTTTACGGAAAAGTAGTATGTCAGTTTTAAGAAAAAGAATACACCGATATTTCCTATTCATGCTGTTCATATACAGCAGCACAATTGTGTGTGCGCAAGCACCAACTACCCGTGAATACCAGATAAAGGCAGCATTTATATTCAACTTTACTCAATTTACAGAATTTCCTGCAGGATCTTTTTCTTCTCCTCAGGCACCCTTTGTTATCGGTGTTTTGGGAAAAAATCCTTTCGGCTCTTATCTGGAACAAACCGTAGCGGGCGAAACAGTGAACGGTCATCCTTTGGTTATTCAATATTATAGTAATACCGACGATATTAAAGGGTGTCATATTCTGTTTATCAATTTAACCGATGCAAATAAAATCGAAGATGCCATTGATAAACTGGAAGGACAAAATATTCTCACAGTAGGTGATGCACCTTACTTTTTAAACAATGGCGGGATGATACGCTTTTATACTAAAAACAATAAAATGCAACTTCAGATTAATCTGGAAGCGGCTAAAGCCGCGAATGTAGTGATAAGTTCAAAGCTGCTGCGACTGGCTGAAATTTTTACACCTGCTAAATAATATTGTATGCAATTCAAAGATCTGCCAATACAAAAAAAACTTTTGAGAGTCATTTTTCTCATTAGCGGAGTAGTATTGCTGGTGACCTGCATCACATTTTTTGTGTATGAATATTATACTTTCCGGCAATCAACAAAAGAAAAATTATCAACCATAGGAAAAATTATTTCCACCAACAGCACTGCTGCTCTGGCGTTTGACAGCCATGATGACGCCAAAGAAATTTTATCTGCACTGAAAGCCGAACCTCATATTGTTGCTGCCTGCTTGTATGATAAAAACGGAAAAATATTTTCTCAATATCCTTCTAACTCTGACATTCACTCTTTTCCGGCTAAACCCGAAGCGCAAGGCTACCGGTTTTATGCTTCACACCTGGAAGGATTTCAACCTGTGACCGAAGGTGATAAACGATTGGGAACATTGTACCTGAAATCTGATTTAGGTGCCATGTACGAACGATTCCAGTTGTATGGAATCACCACCACTTTGGTCATCATTATATCTTTTATTTTATCTTATTTTCTTTCCAAGATTCTTCAAAGCAGCATTTCAAATCCAATCCTTGCTTTGGCTGAAGTTGCCAAAGTAATTTCCGATCAAAAGGATTATTCGGTACGCGCCGTTAAAATCGGGAAAGACGAATTAGGCTCGCTTACCGATGCCTTTAATAATATGCTTACACAAATTCAGGAACAAAATCAGACTTTAAGCGAATTCAACCAAAAGCTGGAACAAAGGGTAAAAGAGCGCACCAATGAAATAGAAATTGTCAATAAAGAATTAAAAGAAAAAGAAGCGGAACAAAATCAACTGGTACAAAAACTTCAGATTTCTACCGTGCAGATTGAACGTAAAAATGATCTTCTTGCCGGAGTTTCTGAAATGAACAATACCTTGCGTGGAACAAAAGATCTTGGTGTTTTGTCTCACGACATCATTAACAAACTAGTACCCTATCTCAATGCTCAGATTGGTGCCATATATTTAATTGAAGACAGTGAAGAAATGAAATGGGTAGCAGGCTATGCTTTTAGTAAATCGGAACAGGAACATCCGCATATAAAATTAGGAGAAGGACTGGCAGGGCAAGCTGTTCTTCAAAAACAAAGAATTCTTTTCACGCAGATTCCCGAAAATTACATTAAAATAAATTCAATATTAGGACAAACAAAACCTAAAAACATTTTAGTACTCCCATTCAGTTATGCCGGAAATATTATGGGAGTGGCTGAAATAGGCTCTATTTATGAGTTCAATGAACAACAAATGGAATATCTTGATCTGATTGCCGATGCCATTGGCATTGCCTTCAACGCAGCCAAGTCACGATCCCGCATGAAAGATCTCCTGGAAGAAACACAAGCGCAAAGTGAAGAGCTTCAAACCCAACAGGAAGAGCTAAAACAAATGAACAAGGAACTGGAAGAACAGGCACAAAGTTTAAAAAAACAACAGGAAGAATTACAAATCACCAATGAGGAACTGGAAGAACAAACTCAATCGTTGGAAATGAAAAACAGGGAAGTTGAAGAAGCAAAATTCCACATTGAACAAAAAACCAAACAGCTGGAAGTGAGCAATAAATACAAGTCGGAATTTTTGGCCAATATGTCGCATGAATTAAGAACTCCCTTGAATAGCTTACTCATTCTTTCCAAAGATTTATCGGAAAACAGAAAAAGCAATTTGAGTCCGGAGCAGGTGGAAAGTGCAGAAATCATCTACAAAAGTGGGCATGATCTGTTAATGCTGATTAATGAGATTTTGGACTTGTCGAAAGTGGAAGCAGGAAAAATGACAATCAATATTGAAAAAATTTCATTGAAAGATTTTGGTAATGCACTGCTTCGTGAATTTAAACTTCAAACTGATAAAAAGAAACTTAAATTATCTGTCAACATAGATAAAGATGCACCGGAATTTATTCAATCGGATTTGCAAAGATTAAATCAGATTTTAAAAAATCTGATATCGAACTCCATCAAATTCACAGAAAAAGGAAGCATTGACATTGATATAAAGAAATACAACGAAAATGCAGTAATTATTTCTGTAAAGGACACAGGGATAGGCATCCCAGAAGACAAGCAAATAGCCGTTTTTGAAGCATTTCAGCAGGCAGATGGCGGTACATCAAGAAAATATGGAGGAACAGGATTGGGATTATCTATCTCAAAAGAACTAAGCAAATTGTTGAACGGTGAAATCAAACTCAGCAGCAAAGTGAATGAGGGATCTGTTTTTTCATTGATTATTCCCCAGGAAATCCACACCGAAGTAAAACCGGCCATTGTAAAAGAAACTGCAAAATCGGCAATCGCTCCTGAAAAAAATGCCAATTACCACAATTATCCAACCATAACCGACGATAGAAATAACCTGCAAACAAAAGACAAAATTGTTTTAGTGATTGAAGACGACCTGAAATTTGCAGCCATACTTTTACAACAAGCAAATGCCAAAGGATTTAAATGCTTGTCGGCAGCCACAGGCGAAGACGGATTGGAACTGGCCGAAAAATACAAACCGCAAGCAATTATATTGGATACTGAATTGCCGGGTATCAAAGGGCACGAGGTGCTTACCGAACTAAAGGCAAATCCAGCAGTGCGACACATACCGGTTCATGTTATTTCGGGAAATGAGCGTTCATTGGATTTTATTAAAGATGGAGCTATAGAGTGCCTCATAAAACCGATAGATAAAAAACAACTGGACGATGCTTTCGGCAGGATAGAAAATTTCATCAATAGAAAAATGAAAAACCTGCTGATTGTGGAAGACAACAGTAATTCCAGAATTGCCATACGAAAATTAATAGGAAACGGAGATGTAAAAAGTTTTGAAGCAGGAAGCGGAAAAGAAGCGATGGACATTTACAAGGAGAATCATATCGATTGTATCGTGCTAGACATCGGATTGCCTGATATCAGTGGATTTGAACTAATACACCAAATTGAAAAACTGAAAGATCACATGCCTCCTATCATCATCTATACCGGAAAAGAACTGTCCAAAGAAGAAAATAATGAACTTCAGAAATATGCTGAAACCATTATCATCAAAGGAGTGAAATCCGAAGAAAGATTATTGGATGAAACAGCTCTTTTTCTGCACAGAACAATTAGTGATTTGCCTGAATCAAAACAACGCTTAATAACGAGCCTATACGATAAAACAACAATATTTCACGCCAAAACAATATTAATAGTAGACGATGATATGCGCAATATTTTTGCGTTGTCAAAAATATTAAAGGAGCACGGAATGCAGGTTGTAAAAGCCGAAAACGGGAAAATTGCATTGGAGGTTTTAGGCCAGGAAAAAAGCATTGATTTGATTTTAATGGATATCATGATGCCTGAAATGGATGGGTACGAAGCCATGAAAAAAATACGGGCGCAGGAAAAATTCAAAAACACACCCATCATCGCGCTGACTGCAAAAGCCATGAAAGACGACAAGCAAAAATGTATTGACGCCGGTGCCAATGATTACATCACAAAACCTACCGACCTGGATCGCCTGCTATCGCTGATTCGTGTGTGGTTAAGCAAATAGAAAGATATGATAAGCGGTAAACCAAAAATATTAGTTGTTGATGACAAGCCCGAAAATTTAGTGGCTATAAGAGTCGTACTAAAAAATCTTGATGTAGAACTGATTGAGGCAACAAGTGGCAATGAAGCACTTAAGTTAACCCTGCACCACGATTTTGCTTTGGCTCTTTTAGATATACAAATGCCTGAAATGGATGGCTATGAGTTGGCCACAATTTTAAGGGAAGAAGAAAAAACCGCTCATTTGCCTTTCATTTTTATATCGGCCGTTTATACCGATAACCAGCATGTTTTCAAAGGTTATGAAAAAGGAGCATTTAGTTTTATTACCAAACCATTTCAATCCGAAATATTAATTAACGTAGTTAATTTCTTCATAGAAAAATACCACCAGGAAATTGCATTGAACGAACTGAACGAAAATTTGCAAAAGAAAAATTCAGAACTGGAAAATATCAATAAAGAACTGGAAGCATTTACCTATTCTGTATCACACGATTTACGTGCACCGTTAAGAGTAATCAATGGTTTCACTAAAATCATCCTGAAAGATTACGAACAAAAAATGGATAGCGACGGAAAAGAATTATTGAACGGTATTGCTTCCAATGCTACAAGAATGAATAGCCTCATAGAAAGTTTATTAATGCTTTCGCGTCTCGGAAAAAAAGAAATGAAAAAAGACACTGTGGATATGAATCTTCTCATCAAAGAAGTACTGCAAGAGGCCGAGCAGGAATATCCTTCTAAAAATCTTCATGTAGATGTTGCGGACATGTTGGCCGTAAATGGCGATGTGGAATTATTGCGACAGATTTTTTTGAATCTGGTTTCCAATGCCATAAAATATTCGTCAAAAAAAGAAAATCCCTTGATTGAAATCAGGAGCAAGCAAGAGGGAAATAATATCATCTATTCTGTAAAAGACAATGGTGCCGGTTTTAACATGGAATACAGCAGCAAACTTTTTGGCGTATTTCAACGCTTGCACAGCGACAGCGAATTTGAAGGCATTGGGATTGGATTAGCTATAGTACAACGCATTGCTTTTCGTCATGGCGGACGCGTTTGGGCGGAAGGTGAAGTGGGTAAAGGCGCTACTTTTTATGTGGCGCTGCCGGTGAAATAATCGACTCACAGAAAATATTCCCTACTTCACCGAAAATACCTTTAATTAAACAACCATCACTTATACATTTAAGTAGAAACCCTTACAGAAGGCTTTAATTACAATCTTATGGAAATTCCAAAAAACACAAAAGTATTTGATTTTCCTACCTCAAGTTTGTGGTTTGATGAAAACGGCATTCTTTGTTCCATCTCTAAAAAAGCACCGGAACAAACAATGGAAGAAAGTAAAAAATGGATGGAGGAGTATTATAAAATATTTGGCGATAAAAAACAATGCATGCTGGTAGATATCACCAATGCTACACCCACCAACAAAGAAGCCCGGGATTACGCAGCAGCAGAATTACCTAAGGTAGTAAAAGCCATAGCAATGATTTCTCATTCGGCATTGGGAAGGATGCTCACTAATTTATTTTTCGGTTTAAAGCCACCACCCTATCCTGCAAAAATGTTTTCTAATGAAACCGAGGCCAAGGAATGGTTAAAATCCTATTTGTAAAAACAGTTTTTAAAAATGATTGATAATGCATCAAATAAAATTATTGATTACAAAGCTTTATTTGAAGCTGTTCCCGGATTGTATTTAGTACTTCTTCCCGATGCTCCGGTTTATACTATTGCAGCCGTAAGCGATTCTTATTTACGGGCCACCATGACCCAAAGAGAGGAAATAACCGGGCGCGAACTTTTTGATGTTTTTCCCGATAATCCTGATGACCCTTCTGCTACCGGAACAAGTAACCTGAAATCTTCACTGGAAAAAGTACTGAACGGAAAAACTCCACACAGTATGGCCATACAAAAATATGATATTCAAAGACCCGAAACGGATGGCGGTGGTTTTGAAGAAAGATACTGGAGTCCTTTAAATACACCGGTTTTAAATAACAAAAAAGAAATTACATACATCATTCATCAGGTAGAAGATGTAACAGAACTTGTTCGGCACCAGCAAAAAGATATTGAGCAAAAAAAAGTGTCTGAAAAAGCTTCTTATGTAGAAAAAAGAATGATGAATTTCATGGAAGTGCTGTTGAAATTTACCTTAATGGATTTTTCGATAAGAGCAGAAGTTGGCGATAAAGGAGATGAATTGGATGCCATTGCAGTTGGACTAAATACGATGGGTGAAGAATTAGATGCGGAGATTAAACGCCGGCGAAATTATGAAAGACAATTGGAAATTAAATCCAAACAATTAGAAATCTCCAATAAGGATCTTGAGTATTTTGCTTACATCGCCTCACACGACTTGCAGGAACCCCTGCGCATGATCAGCAGTTTTTTACAACTACTTGAAAAAAAATTGAAAGACAAATTGGATACGGAAACTAAGGAATATATTGATTTTGCTGTAGACGGCTCAAAACGAATGAAAAATATGATTGAAGATTTATTGTCGTATTCCAGGTTAATTTCCAAAAAATCACAATTTGAAAAAATAAACACCAAGGAAATACTGAAAGACGTTCTAACCGATTTATCTGAAAAAATAAAAGAAACAGAAGCGAAAATAAACAGTAATCATCTGCCTGAAATTATTGCCGATAAAATTAAAATAACCAGGATTTTTCAAAATCTGATAAGTAACTCTTTAAAGTTCTCAAAAAAAGGAATTCCTCCGGAAATCACTATAGATTGCAAGGAAACTCCAGAAGAATATTTGTTTTCAGTTACAGATAACGGAATAGGAATCAAGAAAGAATATTCAGAGAAAATATTTCTTCTTTTTCAAAGATTAAACCGAAATAACAATATACCCGGAACCGGCATTGGTTTGGCAGAATGCAAAAAAATTGTAGAACTGCATGAAGGGAAAATTTGGGTGGAATCGGAATTGGATAAAGGCTCTGTTTTTTATTTCACCATTAATAAAAATTTAAATACACACTAAGCTTCAAGTTATGAATACTCAAAAACAAATTGAAATTTTGCTGGTGGAAGATAATCCCGGAGATATCCGTTTGACGAGGGAAGCACTCAAAGACGGAAAAATAAATAACAACATTAATGTTGTAATGGATGGAGAACAAGCCATTGAATATCTTAAAAGACAAAACGGCTATGCCAACAGCATTTCGCCTGATTTAATATTGTTGGATTTAAATCTGCCAAAACTAAGCGGAAGAGAAGTTTTGGAAATCATAAAAAATGATGATGCCTTAAAGCATATTCCTGTAATTATTTTAACCACTTCAAAAGCCGAAGAAGACATTTTGCAAAGTTATCAGCATTATGCCAACTGCTATATTACGAAGCCTGTTGATTTCGATCAGTTTTCAGAAGTAGTTAAACAACTGGAAGATTTTTGGTTTTCTATCGTTAAAATTCCTCATAAATAATGACGGAAAATATTTTTCAAATATTATTGGTAGAAGACAATCCCGGCGATGCACGTCTTATTCTTCAAATGGTGAAGGAGTTTGAAAGCATTCATGCAGAGTTGCAGCGCAAGGCAACTTTACAAGAAGTAATGGAGCTGCAGGATTTGAAAAAATGGGATGTGATATTGCTTGATCTTTCATTGCCCGATGCCTTTGGTATTAATTTATTGAAAAGTGTTCAGCAAAAATTTAAAAATATTCCCATTATTGTTTTAACCGGAATGAACGATAGTGAAATGGTGAAAAACATGGTGGGAGAAGGTGTTCAGGATTATTTACTGAAATCGGGAACCGACAGGGTTTTGCTGGAACGGGCCATTTTATATTCTATTTGGCGCAATAAATACAATGATCAGCGGATTGAAATGGAAGCCACCTTAAGAGAGAAGAAGAAACTGGAAGAACTCAATACTTCACTCAACAAAGCATTGCTTAAGCTCGAACTGTCGAACAAGCAACTGGAAGAATTTGCTTACGTGGCTACGCACAATCTCAGGGCGCCAATGGTCAATCTGGTAAGTTTGGTAGAGATGTACCATCCGCAGGAAAACAGCAATAGTATTTTTGAAAAAATAAAATTTACCTCCACTACTTTAAACAATATTTTAAATGATCTGATTGATATTGTAGTCTTAAACAAACCTCCGATCGACACAAAGACAATTATTTTTAACGACTTGCTGGAGGCAGTTGAAAAAAGCATTGAAAATCAAATTATTTCTTCAGGAGCAATGATTTGCTGCGATTTTTCAGAAGCTCCTTCTATCACTTATCCTTATTCCCGGTTAAAAAGTATAGTGCTCAACCTTTTAATCAATTCTATAAAATACAAATCTCCCGACAGGAAATGTGAAATAAAAATTGAAACAAAAAAGAAAGAAGATTTCATTTGTTTAACAGTAACAGACAATGGAATTGGCATCGACATGAAAAAGCACGGCGATAAATTATTCCGTGCTTTCAAACAATTGCACAAAGATGACAAAGGCAAAGGACTGGGATTATACATCATTAAATCTCAGGTGGAAATATTAGGAGGAAAAGTAAACGTAGAAAGTGAATTGGGAAAGGGATCCACGTTTACAATATGGATGAAGGATAAACCTGAAGTATGAAAACAATCACAATGGAAAAACTAAATAATATAATGATTATCGATGACG
>Ga0206974_1095_pt1 | contig 21871 bp, 19 predicted proteins | sample Alteio_BWOrgHeat_84_FD_152920 | JGI IMG/M metagenome (GOLD analysis project Ga0206974, IMG submission 152920) | Enriched cells from forest soil in Barre Woods Harvard Forest LTER site, Petersham, Massachusetts, United States -... | ecosystem: Environmental > Terrestrial > Soil > Temperate forest >... | reverse complement strand
TGAAGCCGTAGACGTGGTGGTTGACGATCTCATAGCCGGGCTTGTTGTAGATGGCGGCGAGGTGCTTCTCGGCGATGGCGAGGCCGACGGACATAGCGAAGCCCTGGCCGAGGGGGCCGGTGGTGACTTCAACGCCGTCGGTGTGATGGTACTCGGGATGGCCAGGGGTCTTGGATCCGTACTGGCGGAAGCTCTTGAGGTCGTCTAGGGTGACCTTGTAGCCATTGAGGAAGAGCAGGCCGTAGATGAGCGCCGAGGCGTGGCCGTTGGAGAGAACGAAGCGATCGCGGTTGACCCACTTGGAGTTGGCCGGGCTGTGCTTCATGATGTTGTGGAAGAGCACATAGGCGGCGGGGGAGAGGGAGATGGGCGCGCCAGGGTGGCCGCTCTTGGCCTTTTCCACGGTGTCTGCGGCGAGGATGCGGAGGGTGTCGATCGCAAGCTGATCTACATTGGCGGCGACTTCAGTCATAAGTCCAATCTTCCTTTCGTTCGCCGGCTCATTGGCGGGCCGGCGTGCATGGGTGTTGGCATCGAGCGCGGAAAGCGCGTTTACTCCTCGATGCGTATCTCGTAGTTATGGCCCAGCCAGCGGTTTTCCTCCGGCCAGAAGAAAGTCAATGATAGCCCAGCGCCCGGTTGGCGGCTGATGACGGGGATGTCGGCGGCGAAGCCGGAACTGCCCAGGCTGCGGCTCTGGGTGGTGGTTGTGGTCTGCCATGCGTTGTCGGTCCAGACGAGGACGAAGCGCTTCTGGGAGATGACGCGCAGTGTCGCGTTGGGAGTGATGCGCTGGATGGGGCGGTGATCGCTGAAGATCTCAATGCAGGAGACGTGGGAGCGGCGATGGTGGGCGGAACGAGCGTGGTCGTGCTCGGACTGGAACTTTCCGTAGCGCTGATAGACGGGCTCGATGCGGTCGAAGACCTGGCCGTCGTAGGCGGAGCGAAGCAGCTTGAGGTATTCGGCGTGGGCCCAGACGAGCGGGCAGGCGGCGCCGGTAGGACCGCCGAAGCGCAGGTGCTCTTCGGGCCTGTCGGGCTCGTCCCAGACCTGCTCGGGGAGCATCTTGCCGGGAGTGGCGAAGGCTTCATAGGTCTTGATGAGGTCGGCGATGTCACGGCCGGCGGCGAGCTCGTAGTGAGCGCGTTCGCCGGTGAGCAAGGGCCATGGGCGACCCTGGCCGGTACCGCGATAGGGACCGCCGTCGGCTGCCTGGCCGTAACCGTCCCAGTTGTAGCGAAGCCAGCAGGGGCCCTGGGGCAGGTCGCGCTTGAGGACGGCGTCAACGACTTTGACGGAATCGACGATGAGCGGGTCGTCGGCGCGGCGGATGCCATAGCGGACGAGTTCGAGGAAACCGCCGTCGATGATCTGGCGCGCTTCGAATTCGTAGGGCGTCCCTGCGGGGCGATTGCCGAGGTGCAGCAGCTCGGTGCCGGGGCCTTCGCGGTCGATGGCCTCGCCGTTCTCCGGCGGGCGGATGCGCATGTAGTGGCGTTTGACTTCGGGGAGCAGGACGCCATCGTTGGTGACGGTCCAGTCCTCCAGGTGTAACTCGATCCAGTCGGCGTACTGCTCGTAAAACTCACCCAGCTCAGCGGCCTGGTGGTCACGGGCGATTTCTGCTGCACAGATGAGGCCGCCGATGACCGCAGCGAGGGTGGATGGCGAGTAGCCGGAGTTCTCTTCCCAGCGCTCCTGGTGGGTGACGGGGGCGTTGCGGACGAGGAAACCGGCGGCGCGCTCGACGAAGGGAAAGACGTCCCAGTTGCCGAGGCCGCCGGCCTTCCAGATGCGCCAGGTGAGGATGAGGGGGAAAGCGACTTCGTCGAGTTGGACGCCGGTCCAGTAGGGGCGGCCGTCGATCCAGAAGTTCTGAGCAAAGCCGCCGTCCGGGCGCTGGGTGCAGGCGAGGTAGACGAGAGCACGCTTGGCGGTGTCGACGCGGCCACAGGCGAGCAGCGCGGAGGCGGTCTGGACCATGTCGCGGGTCCAGACCAGGTGATAGCCGCCGAGGTCGTCGTCGCCTTTGGCCTGTCCCCAGGGGATGGAGGCGGAGGCGACGAAGGCTCCGGCGTAGGTCTTGTCCTCGTGCGCCAGCAGGATGTTGTTGCTGGTCTGCATGAGCAGACCGCGGTCACCGGATTTGGTGGCGAGGCGGTAGGGGCTGGCGGCGCGCTGCCACTGGTCGAGGAAGCGGGCGGAGTTCTGGGCGAAGGGGACGGCGAGTGAGCCCATGGTCTTGGAGAGGGCGGAGTGGTAGCTGTCGCCCACGCCGATGCCGAGGGTGAAGTCACGGCGGCCACCGCGCAGGTCGAGCTCGCCGGTCAGAGCCAGGTTGCCGTTGGTGGCGGAGCCGAATTCCCAGTCCATCTTGAAGTTGTCGGTGAGGTCGCGCCAGCCGTCGCTGGCTCCGACGAAGCCGCAGCTGACGCGGGCGAAGCCGCAATCGGCGGACATGGCAAGGGTCCAGCGGTTCTTCCAGGCGAGGAGAATTTTTTTGCCGTTGATGTCGACGGCGCGGGCGGAGTTACCGGCGCCGCCGCCATCCATGTGCGGGGCGATCAGGGCGTAGACGTGGAGCTTGTCGAGGAATTCGTCGTTGCCGTTGGGGCCGGCTTCCAGGCGGACGTGCATCAGCACGACGCTGTGGTGAGGGTCGCAGATGATCTCTTTGACGAGCTGGTAGCGGCCTTCCTTGTCGCAGTTGGTGTAGCGGACGCCGAGGGCCTCGGGATGGATGTATTCGAAGTTGGGAATGAGGTCGCGTTTCTCTTCATGGACGAAGCTGGTGCCGTCGGAGACGATGAGGCCGAGGTCGCGGGTCTGGGGGTGGTCGATGGTGGGGTGATAGATCTCGTTGAGGATTCCGTGGGAGACGGTGAACCAGATGCGGCTGGAGGCGGAGTAGGCGGTGCCGACGGAGTCTTTCAGGCTGGAGGTCCAGCGCGGCGCCATACCGGGGGAGCCGAAGGCTTCGCCGTGTTGATCGAGCCAGCGGTAGAGGGAATCCTGGGGACTGGCGAGCATGGCATCCTGAATCAAAGCGGTATCCTCCGGCCGTTCCTGGTGCAGTGTAGGTCCTGATGCGGTCTAGTTTCTGGTGGTGCGGTCTCATTGTCTTTCGCCGCGGCTGGTTCTGGGGTGCGGCGGAGCAAAATTCATTGCGCTTTCATGGTTCATCTTATTCCGGTGGATTCGGCCAGGCGTTTGCGCCGGTTTGAAGGGCCACTCGGCGCTTGCGAAACGTTGGATGAGGAAAGCGGGAGAGAGGTTCCGTGAAAGTTGCCGGTACCTTTGGGCCGCGAAGGTGCATCTATGGAATAGCACTTCCCGCTGGTTGCATTGAGCGAGAATTGCCAAGTTTTTGCGGGATGCTGCCATCCTGGGCCGAATCTCGGCGAAGCGTGGCGGCGCGAAGTTGTTTTGGGGATGGGCCGACTTCGGAGATGGATCACGGAGACGACGCCGAGCCGGAGGGGATAGGATCGGAACGGATGGGGTCTGAAACAGCAGTTCCCCGAAATCATTCAACAGTGTCAACAGTGGAGGAGAGAGACAAAGATGGCTTACGAACTTGCACCCCTGCCCTATGACTACGCAGCGCTGGAGCCTTTTATCGATGCGGATACGATGAAGTTTCACCACGACAAGCATCACCAGGCGTATATCAACAATGTGAATGCGGCGCTGGCGGATCATCCGACCTTCGCGGCGAAGCCGATCGACGAGCTGATGCGGGATCTGGACCATGTGCCGGAGGGGATTCGCGGCGCGGTGCGGAACAACGGCGGCGGCCACTCGAATCACTCGATGTTCTGGACGATCATGGGGCCGGCAGGGTCGGAAGGCGTGGGCGGCGAGCCTACGGGTGAGATTGCGGCGCAGATCGCGAAGGACTTCGAGGGCGGCTTTGAGACGCTGAAGAAGACTTTCAACGAGGCGGGCGCGAAGCAGTTCGGCTCGGGCTGGGCCTGGCTGGTGTACACGGACGGCAAGTTGAAGGTGACCAGTTCGGCGAATCAGGACACGCCGCTGAGCCAGGGGCTTTACCCGATCCTGGGCAACGATGTCTGGGAGCACGCGTATTACCTGAAGTACCAGAACCTGCGTCCGAAGTATCTTGAGGCCTGGTGGAACGTGGTGAACTGGAAGGAAGTCAACAAGCGGTTTGCGACGGCGAAGGGGTAAAGGCAGGGAATAGAAAGACGGAAGCGAATTCCCTGTGGGAATGACAATTGACAAGAGCAAGGGGATGGGCCTGACGGCTCATCCCCTCTACTATGTGGGATTCACTGTATGGGACGAATGGCTGCGGGTTGCGCAACCAAATGGTGGAGTTGGGGTTTGCAGGGTTGAGGAGCTATTTGCGTATGTGCGTGGATAAGAAGAGGAACCGGATTGGACGGACGCTGATTTTGCTGACCGCGGGCGCGATTGTTGCCGGGTTGATGGCGGCGAGCGCGGGGGCGCAGAGCTTCACGCTGAGCCAGAATGGCAAGGGAATTGGCTCGGCGAGTCTTTCGCTGCGGCCGGGCAGTGCGACCTCCGGGGCGAAGATCGATATGCCGGGGCTGAAGTACAGCTTCAATGAGACCGCGCAGCTGGACCCGGGGTATCACCTGGTGAGCGTGAAGCTGAGCGGATCTGTGAATGGCTCGAATGCGACGGTGAGTGCGCAGCCGCAGGGGCAGCAGGTGGTGATGCATATCAATGCCAACAATCAGGTGATCAACACGCCGCTGGCGATGCACCCGAATGCGGTCTTCTTTCCGGATTTCGACCCAGCGGCGCTGCAGACGATGTTGTACCTGGGCGCGGCGCAGAACAATCGCGACCTGTGGGCGCTGGTGCCGAAGCAGACGGGGTCGGTGGCGGCGATTCGCCTGGTGACCAATGCGGATATGCAGGGGACGCTGAATGGTGCTCCGATTACGGTGCATCACTTTACGGCGAGCTACGGAGCGACGAAGGCGGAGGTCTTTTCCAGTCCGCGGAACGAGTTGCTGCAGGCGGAGTGGACGGATGAAGGTTTTGCAATGGTGCGGCAGGGGTTCAAGCTGACACCTCCGGCGAAGCCGACCGCGCCGCCACCGGCGAAGCCTGCGGATGCGCAACAGCCGCAGGGACAGGCCCCGGCGCAGCCTAAGCCCCAGGCTCAGCCGCAACCGCAGTAAGAGGGATGTTGGGGAAAGGCCCGCGCTTTGGCGCGGGCCTTTTTGTTTGTGTGGGTTCGTGCTTTCCCACATCTCAAAATCGAGATGTGGGGCACCCATTTTCCTGCCTGATCCAGGAGAGCAGATTCCTTTCGGGAATGACAACGAAGAGAAGCTGCGGAGACTAGAGGGCGTTTGCGGCGGCTGTGGCTGAGGACCAGGCCCACTGGAAGTTATAGCCACCGAGCCAGCCGGTGACGTCTACGACTTCTCCAATGAAGAAGAGGCCCGGGATGGTTTTGGATTCCAGGGTGCGGGCGTTGAGGGCGGCGGTGTCGATGCCACCGGCGGTGACTTCGGCTTTGGTGTAGCCATCGGTGCCGGCGGGATGGAAGGGCCATTGGCGGAGGCTGCGTTCGGTGGCTTCGAGAGCAGCGTTCGTCCAGCGCGGCGGGGCGGCGGCCTGGGCGAGGTGGTCGGCTAGGCGCTGGGGCAGGTGGTCACGCAGGGATTGGCGGAGAGTGGAGTTGTCGCGGCGGCCGGTGAGTACTGGGGTCAGGAGCGAGGCTTCTTTTGCGAGCGATGGGGCGAAGTCGATTTCGATCGCGGTGCCGGGCTGCCAGTAGGAGGAGATCTGCAGGATGGCCGGGCCGCTGAGGCCGCGGTGGGTTACCAGCATTTTCTCGACGAAGCTGGGTGGTTTGCGCTTGCCGCTGCCGGGAACGCTGGCGCGGACGAGGGCTGAGACGCCGGATAGCTCGGTCCACGGAGATTCCGCGCCGGCGAGGATGAATGGGACGAGGGCTGGGCGGGGATCGACGATGGGCAGGCCGAATTTACGGGCCAGGTCGTAGCCAAAGCTGGTAGCGCCTAGCTTTGGAATCGACAGGCCGCCGGTGGCTACGACCAGGGATTCGGAGGTGAATTCGCCTTGTGCGCAGTGGATGTGGAAGCCGCTGCTCTCACGTTCGACGCGGATGCTGTGGGCGTTGGGGACATGCTGGACTTTGCCCTTTTCGCATTCGGATAGCAGCAAGTTAAGGATGGCGTGGGCGGAGTGATCGCAGAAGAGCTGGCCGAGGGTTTTTTCGTGGTAGGGGATGTTGTATTTGCGGACGAGCTCGATGAAGTGGTGCTGAGTGTAGAGGGCGAGCGCGGACTTGGCGAAGTGCGGATTCTCGGAGAGGAATCTGTCGGGGGCGCAGTGGAGGTTAGTGAAGTTGCAGCGGCCTCCGCCGGAGATGAGGATCTTGCGGCCGGGAGATACGCCGTGGTCGAGGAGGGCGACACGGCGGCTGCGTTGCCCGGCGGTGGCGGCGCAGAGGAGGCCGGCGGCTCCGGCGCCGAGGATGAGGGTGTCGAATTGTTGCGGTTGAAGACTCATGCGGGCGGTGTGGGAAGCAAACGGATCTGATTAAGGCCTGTGCTTTCCCACCTTAGGCGCGATACTACCGCGCCAAAGATGGGGCACCCATTTTCGTACCCGATTCAGAAAAAGCAGATTCCCCTGAGGGGAATGACAGCAAGAAAAGCAAGGCGAGAAAAGCAAAGGCAAAGACTGATTCACGCCTATCGAGGAAATTGTTTGTGGACTAACGCGAGGGCTTCTTCTGGGGTATGGATACTGCCTTCGAGCTGGGCTTCTTCTATGGTGTGGAGGATGGTCTTAAATTTTGGACCGGGTGCATAGCCGAGGCGGATGAGGTCCTGGCCGGTGAGCAGCGGGGTGGGGCGGACTTCCTGTTCCGGGGTGGACTCGAATTGCTGGCGGGCGAGGTGGTAGTTGTCCATGCTGCCGTGCGAGGCGAGGGAATCCATGCGGTGCAGGGCGAGGTGTTCGGGGAAGCGGTCGAGGCGTAAGAAGCGCTTGAGGGTGGCGGTCTTCATGCGGTGCACGTCGCCGAAGCGCATGTGGTTCTGGACGAGGGCGAGGATCTGGGCGGTGTCGTCGTTGGAGAAGCGGAGGCGGCGCAGGATCTCGGCGGCGATGGCGACGCCGACTTCGACGTGGCCGTTGAACCGGATGCGGTCTTCGGGGCCGTTGGGCGGGGTGTAGGTGGCGGGTTTGCCGATGTCGTGGAGGAGCGCGCCCCAGGCGAGAGTGGGGGAGCAGCCGGGTTCCAGGTTTTCAAGAAGCATGAGGGTGTGCGTCCAGACGTCGCCTTCGGGGTGGTATTGCGGGGGCTGCTGGACGCCTTTGAGCTTTGCGGCTTCGGGCAGGACCTGGACGAGGAGGCCGGAGTTGTCGAGGAGCTCGAAGGCGCGGCGGGCTTGGCCTTCGGTGAGCATGCGGGTGAGTTCGTCGCGGACGCGCTCGCGGCTGACGTCGTGGATGCGCGGAGCGAGGGTCCGGATGGCGGCGAAGGTGGCGGGGTCGATCTGGAATTGAAAGCGGGCTGCGAAGCGGATGGCGCGCAACATGCGCAGGCGGTCTTCTTCAAAGCGGCGGAGGGGGTTGCCGATGGCGCGGATGAGGCCGAGTTCCAGGTCGGCGAGGCCGTGGACGTAGTCGAGGATATGAGGGCACACCGTCTGTGAATCCCACATCTCAAAAGCGAGATGTGGGGCACCCGGCAGCGGATCCCAGGTCTCAGACTCGAGACCTGGGGCACCCGGATCTGAGGCCAGGTTGAGGTCGAGTAGGAGGCCGTTGATGGTGAAGTCGCGGCGTTGGACGTCTTCTTCGGGGCTTTTGGTGTAGCGGACGGCGTCGGGATGGCGGCCGTCGGAGTAGGCGCCGTCGGAGCGGAAGGTAGCGACTTCGGTGAGGGTGGGCTGGCCGTCGTCTTCGCTGGCGTTTTTCGTTGATACGAGGACGACGCCGAAGTGAGCTCCGACGGCGAAGGTGCGGGGGAAGAGGTCGAGGACAACGCTGGGTTCGGCGGAAGTGGCGACGTCGTAGTCCTTGGGGGAGCGGCCGAGCAGCAGATCGCGGACGCAGCCGCCGGCTAGATAGGCCTGGTGGCCGTGGGCGCGCAGGGTACGGAGGATGCTTAGGGCGGCGCTACGGGCAACGTTGGAGCTGACTGGATTGGCGGACTCGCTCACTTGCTTATTGTCGCCTGCTGTAGCGAGGGCGTGCCGGATTGGTTGCCTGGGCGTGCATTACTCGAAAAATCTTATGTGATGCGAGCAAAAGAGAGCAGGGTGGTCTGTCGCGGTTGACGGCGTGCGCTTCCAATTAGAGCGAAACAAATAACGAGTTCCAGAAAGGATAGTTCTATGACTCTGATTGTGATCATTGTGCTGATTTTGCTGCTTGGCGGCGGTGGTGGCTATTACGGCTATGGCCGCTGGGGTTACGGTGGCGGCGCAGGTATTGGCCTGGGAACGATTTTGCTGATTATTCTGATTGCGTATCTTTTAGGCGCCCTCTAGATACTCGGTCTTCCAAGTCTCGATAGAACTTAGCCGGTGCGGGCTCTTTTATGTAAAGAGCCCGCGGCCCGTTCTCTGTGCGCAGGTATTTTTCTCTGATTTGCTAAGTTATCCAATCCCGTTTCATCTCTACCAACCCCACTTCATCTCTAATTGCCTATCGCTTTGCCTATATCAAGGTGGGGGGCTTGCTGCTGCTTGCGGTGAGACAGCTCTTGATGCGATCGACGGATAGACTGGAGATATGAGTTCCGGGCTGATTCTGGGGATTGAGTCGAGTTGTGATGAGACGGCTGCTGCTGTGGTGGAGCGCGGGTCGCGGACGCTCTCGTCGGTGGTGGCTTCGCAGATTGCGACGCATGCAGTGTATGGCGGCGTAGTGCCGGAGCTGGCCAGCCGGGAGCATCTGCGGAATATTGTCCCAGTGACGCGTGCGGCGCTTCGCGAGGCCGGCGCGACGATGGCCGATCTGGAAGCGATTGCGGTGACGCATGGGCCGGGGCTGGCAGGGGCGCTCCTGGTGGGGATTACTTATGCCAAGGGTGCGGCGTTTGCGACGGGGAAGCCACTGATTGCCGTGAATCATCTGGAAGGACATATTCATGCTGTGCTGCTTGCCGCAGGACGGCAGGGAACAGAGCACAGAGAACAGGGAACAGGGATTAGGGAACAGGGGACAGAGTTGGCAATGCCGGCTTTGGCGCTGGTGGTTTCTGGCGGGCATACGCATTTGTATCTCTGCCGGCCGCCGGTGGCGGGGCCTGAGGTGGGAGCTTGGCGCTATTCGCTGGTGGGGCGGACGTTGGATGATGCGGCGGGCGAGGCCTTTGACAAGGTGGCGAAGCTGTTGGGGCTTGGGTATCCGGGTGGGCCGTGGATCGATGCGCTGGCGCAGTTTGGCGACGCGAAGGCGGTGCCGTTCCAGTTTGCGCGGATCAAGGAAAAGGCGCACCTGACGGGAAGAACGCCGAGGACGAAGGCGGCGGTGACGGCTCCCATTGCGGAGCTGGATCGGGATTTCCTGTTTTCGTTTTCCGGGATCAAGACGGCGGTGCTGCGATACGTCGAGGTGCAGGGGATGCGCGCAGGTTGCGAGGCGCGGCAGAGAGCGCTGAAGGCGATGGTCGAGTCGGGGAGAATTCCGACGTGGGAAGATGTGCGGGCTTTGTGCGATCAGCAGACACTGGATTTGATTGCGAGCTTTCAGCATGCGGTGGTTGGGGATCTGCTGCGCAAGACCTTTGCGGCGGCGGAGGCTGTGGATGCGGCGAGCGTGCTGGTGACAGGTGGGGTGGCGGCCAATCGGGAGCTGCGGGTGCGATTTACGGCGGAGGCTGCGGAGCGGGCGATTCCGGTGGCGTTTCCGACGCTGGCATTGGCGACGGACAATGCGGCGATGATTGCGGCGGCAGGTTGGCCGCGGTTTCTGGCTGGGGCGTTCGCGGGGTGGGGGTTGGAGGCGGATCCGCGGCTGGCGTTGGCGTGAGGTTTGTGCTATCCCACATCTCAGAAGCGAGATGTGGGGCACCCGACGGCTGGCGCTGTAAAAGCAGGGACTAGGGAATAGGGACTAGAGAACAGGGACTAGGGGCTAGGGATTAGGGGCCGGGGAAGAACTATCTAGGGTTTGGTGGTGTAGTTGGGCAGATGCGGGGTTAGTTTGCGGACGACGAACTCCTGGAAGAGATTGCCGATGGCGCTGCCGCCGATGCCTATAAAAGTGTTCTCTACGAAGAGGTCAGCTCCGTCGCGGTTGCTGGCTGGGTAGTAGGTGTAGGAGATGCCGCCGGCGGCCATGCTGCCGAGGAGCCCGGAGTAATTGAACTGCCAGTGGCCGTTGTCTCCTTTGCAGATGACGGCGTTGGCGATGGCGTAGAGGGCGCGGTGGCGGATGGTGCCCTTGCCGTTGTAGAAGTAGCGCGGATCCTGTTTGAAAACCGCAGGGAAGGCAGCGCCGCCGAGCATATTGCCGATGAAGCTGTCGGCGTAGTTGGCACCGAAGCGCTTGAAGTAGCCTTGCGCGCCCTGGCCGTAGCCGCTGAAGGTGTTCTGGGCCTGCTCGATGCCGGCTGAGGCAGCGGATGCGGCGATGGTGAAGGGATCGATCTCGGAGCGCCAGGCGAGATGGAATTTCTGCCGGGGCGAGAGGGGGACGGCGTTGGGAGTGTAGACGACGTAGAAGTTGGGAATGACGCCGAAGACGCGCTGTTCTTCTTCGATGTGGAGCTGTTCAGTGGCGATCTCGGTTTGAGAGGCGGTGACCTCAACCTGGCTGGTGGCGGAGGCAAAGAGCAGGACAAGGGGTTTGGTTTCGAGGCTCTCGCTGGGATGAAGAAGGCTGGAGATGGTTTGCGAGGCGAAGCCGGCGGCGGAGACGGTGAGCTCGAATGGTCCCGCGGGAACGACGGGGAAGTGAAAGCGTCCGTCGTTGTCGGTGATGGCGGTGAGGGCGGTTGCGGGATTGGTTGCTGAAGCTTTGGACTGGAGCGTGATGTGGGCGCCTTCGTAGACGGAGCCGTCAGGCGAGGTGACGGTGCCGGAGATGCTCCCGGGGACGGGATGGGGCTCGGGGTCCAGTTCAGCCGCGGAAGGCTGCGGTGCACTGGCGGGCGCACTCGGGATTGAGGCAAGCGCGGGCGATGGCGCCTGGACCTGCACTGCTTGGGCCTGTGCTGTTTGGGCCTGCGCGAAGGTGGCCGGCAAGCACATCAGCAACAGCATGGCGAGATGGTCTGGCCGGAGCCAGCGTGCCAGAAAACGGCATCGCGCAAGAACGCAAGCGCGCGAGGCCTTCAGTCTATGGCCCAAAGGTCCCTCGTTCCAGATCGGGTATATATGGCGGAAGGTCTTACGATTCGCTGCATTTGAGGATACATGCTGAGCCGGGTTTCTCCAGTAGGTTGGACGGAGCTTGGATGTCTATGGGGCAGGGCAAGCATCCCGGCTTGCGAGATGACTGCCGGGCTGGCGGCTAATTTCTCCCCTTTCCTGTGTCCGGTAGGTGACATTCGATGTGGAAGGCGCATCATACGGTGCAGATTCGCTGGTCTGCGGAGAGTTTTCTCCAGTCAGACGCCTTCAGGCGTTCTCTCCAGAGCATCCAAGGGAGAGACATGTCTTTTAGGGAGCAATCCGAGTTACAGGCCGAGAACGACGCATTGTACGAAGCGTTGCGTAACGCCGAGGAACGCGCGATTGCGGGGCAACTGGCGCTCGAGACCATGCACGAGATCCGAAATCCACTGGAAGCGTTGGGCAACCTGACGTTTCTGACGCAACAAGAGGCTGAGGATCCGGAGCGCGTTCGACAGTACATGTCTCTGGCGGAGGAGCAGATCCGCAATGGCAGCCGGGTCGCGAGCAAGACTCTCGCTTTTGCGAGAAGCTCACGGGTGTTGCAGCGGGCTGACCTGGTGGGTGTGGCGGAGGCGGCGTTGCGCATCCATCAACCGACGATTCAGAGCAAAAAGGTGCGCCTGGTGAAATGTCTTCCCGAAGAGCTGGTAGGGGAAGTGCATGTGGGCGAGCTTCTGCAGGCGATGTCCAATCTGATCGCGAACGCGCTGGAAGCGCTGCCCCTGGAGGGTGCGCTTCATCTGCGGTTGAGGCGGCGGTCGGACCGCATGCAGATTCTGATCTCCGACAATGGGCATGGAATTCCCGAGGAGCACATGAAGAAGATCTTTCGCCCGTTTTATACGACGAAAGAGCCCAGGGGCACTGGTCTGGGATTGGCGATTACCAAAAGTATCGTGGACAAACACGGCGGCAGCCTGCGGGTCAAGAGCAGCATTCGCGCCGGAAAGAGCGGGACGACGTTCCTGATCTCGCTGCCCGGCATCGTTCCGGCGGTCTAGTTTCAGTTTCGCAAGGCTTGCGCGTTGCGGCGACGCCGCCAGGCGACTCCGAGCCCTGATGCGACGGTTGGTGCCATTCCTTGCGCTGCTACAATCGAAAGGGCCTCCTTTGCGCTGTATCTGCCGTGTTTTCCCACGCCGACGGCCAGGCTTGCCATGTGAAATTTTGGGATCGATGAACCAGAACAGATGAGCCTGCGCCTTTACAACACCCTGAGTGGACAACTGGATGAACTCTACGCGGCAGATGGCGCGGAACTGCGCATGTATGCGTGCGGGCCGACGGTCTACGACTACGGCCATATTGGAAATTTTCGAACGTTTCTGCAGGTGGACGTGCTGCGGCGGTTTCTGCGTCTCGAGGGCATGCATATCCGGCATGTGATGAACATTACGGATGTGGACGACAAGATTATTCGCAATGCAGCCGCGGCGGGTGTGCCGATTCGGGAGTACACGCCGAAGTATGAGCAGGCGTTTCTGGACGATTTGGACGCGTTGCGGATTGAGCGGCCGGAGATTCTGGCGCGGGCTACTGAGCATATTCCGGAAATGGTCGGGCTGGTGGAGCGGCTGCGCGAGGCAGGCGCAGCTTACAAGACCGGCGAGGGAGATGCGTCGGGTTCGTGGTACTTCAAGCTGAAGGCGTTTCCGGAGTATGGGAAGCTGAGCAAGAAGGATCTGGACGGGATTACGGACGGGGCGCGGGTGGATGTGGACGAGTATGAGAAAGACTCGGCGCGGGACTTTGCCCTTTGGAAGGCGACGAAACCTGGCGAGACGTGCTGGGAGACGGCGATTGGGACGGGACGGCCGGGCTGGCACCTGGAGTGCTCGGCGATGGCGATGAAGTATCTGGGCGAGAGCTTCGATCTGCACGCAGGCGGCGAGGATCTGATGTTTCCGCACCATGAGAACGAGATTGCGCAGTCGGAGAGCGTGACGCATAAGCCGCTGGCGCGGCATTGGTTTCATGTGCGGTTTCTGCTGGTCGACGGGAAGAAGATGTCGAAGTCGGAGGGAAACTTCTACACGCTGCGCGACCTGCTGTTGAAGGGATACAAGGCTTCGGCGATCCGGATGGCGTTGATCTCAGTGCCGTACCGGCATCAGCTGAACTTTACCTTCGAGGGGCTGACAGAAGCGACGAATGCGATAGACCGGCTGCGGACGTTCAAGACGCGGCTGGAGAAGGCGGCGCTGGCGGAGGGTGAGACAGAGGCTTTGCAGACTGCGGCAGCGCGGGCTGAAGAGCTATATATCGCATCGCTCGAGAACGATTTGAATACGGCGGAGGCACGGGCGCCGATCTTTGACCTGGTCCGGATGGTGAATGGGGCGCTGGATACGGGTGCGGTGCTGGATGGGGACCGGGCGCGGGTGCTGGCGGTGCTGGAGAAGTTTGACGCGGTCTTTGCGGTAATTGCCGACCAGGACGCGGAGCCGACGCGGGCGGCGTTGGCCTGGGCTGAGGCGAATGGCATGTTGGACAAGGTGGCTCCGGAGCTGCTGACGCGAGGCGGGTTGACGGATGCGGAGGTGGATGCTTTGATTGCGGAGCGGAACCTGGCGCGGAAACAACGGAACTTCAAGCGGTCGGATGAGATTCGCGATGAGCTGGCGGCGAAGGGGATTGTGATCGAGGACGCGCGGGACGGGGTTCGGTGGAAGCGGAAGTAGTTAGGATTGGCAAGGAAGGTTCTGATGGAAGCGAATGAAGCTGGGGAGTTGCAGGAGCACGCTGAGCATGCGCAGGAGAGCTGGTCGAAGCCTGTTGCCTTTACGATGAGCGTGCTGGCGGTGCTGGTGGCCGTTGTTACTGTGATGGGGCATCGGACGCACACCGAGGCGGTGCTGAACCAGGCCAAGGCCTCGGATCAGTGGAATTTCTACCAGGCCAAGAATATCCGCTCCACCATCTCTGACCGTGCTTCCGGCCTCTTGTCGGTGACGAGCGCTACCGATAAGGCAAAGGCAGACAAGCTTGCGAAGGACTGGGCCGATAAACAAGCGAAATGGACCGGCGACCTGAAGGAAGAAGAAGAAAAGGCGAGAGGATTTGAAGAAAAGGTAGAGCAGGCAGAGGCGCGCGCAGTTCGCTTCGACCTGGGCGAAGCCCTGCTTGAGATCGCCCTGGTGATCTCGTCGATCACTCTGCTGACGAAGAACCGGGCTTATTGGCTGTTTGGGCTGGTCGTCGGCCTGGCGGGGATTGTCGTTTCGGGGTCGGCGTTTTTGCTGAAGTAGATATCGAGTGATGGCTGTCGAGTTCGATTGACTCTGCGGATCAGAAGGATCGCGGTGATAGTGGTAGTCCGATGACTGACGAAGCCGCGAGAAGAAACACAATAAAATCAAAAGCGAAAATCATCGATTGTCGCCGGTAAGCTGAAGCGCAACAGACTCAGACTAGCGGGCTCGTTGTCTTTCATCCAGCCTGTCGATTCAGCCTGTCGATTCAGCCCGTCAATTCAGCCTAACCCCATCCAGGTTGCCCAACCAATCCGCCCAGCCTATCGGTTTTTCTGCGCCCGTGGTATGCTCACGGCAACGGGTCCCATGCTTACGACTTTCTTACACCTTCGCAACGCTTTCCTTTCTTCTGGCTGCTGGAGCAGGCCGGATGGGCGGGTGAATGCGCGCGTGGTGGGGCTGCGGCGGCACCTGCGGGTGTTGCCGAGCCGGACCCGGCCGAGCCTTTTTGCCGGCGACTGAAGAGTTCTTCTCCTTTCCGTTCCTGAAACGAATTTGCATTCCTGTTTTAGAACTTACGCTTTGGCATTCTGCTGAAGTTGAGATCGCGGGGTTGCACTCGAAGACCAGTGGTCAGCCTTCCAAGGAGAGATTGCGATGCGAAATTCAGAGTTGTATGCCAAAGTTGGGCCGAAGCTGAAGGGGAACGTGCCGGGGCCGAAGGCTCGCGCGGCGGTGGAGCACGATGACCGGGTGGTTTCGCCGAGCTATACGCGGTCTTATCCGCTGGTGGCGAAGCGCGGGCGCGGGATTCGCATTGAGGATGTGGACGGGAACGAGTTCATGGACTTTGCCGCGGGGATTGCGGTGAACTCAACCGGGCACTGTCATCCGGAGGTGGTGAAGGCGATCCAGGAGCAGGCGGCGGAGCTGATTCACATCTCGGGGACGGATTTTTATTACGAGTCAATGGCGGTGCTGGGCGATCGGCTGTCGGCGGTGGCGCCGATGGCTGGGCCGCACAAAGTTTATTACGGCAACTCGGGCGCCGAGGCGGTGGAGTGCGCGCTGAAGCTGGCGCGGTACCATACCAAACGGCAGCAGGTGATCAGCTTCTTCGGTGCGTTCCATGGGCGGACGATGGGAGCGCTGTCGCTGACCGGGTCGAAGCCGCAGCAGAAGCGGCGATTCTCTCCGCTGGTGCCGGGAGTGACCCATGTGCGCTATCCGTATGTGTACCGCGGATCTTCGGGCGGCCCGGAAGAGGAAGAGGCGTTCGCGCTGGGATGCGCGCGGTTTATCGAGGAGAAGCTGTTCAAGACCACGATTGCCCCGGAGGAAGTGGCGGCGATTTTTGTGGAGCCGATTCAGGGTGAGGGCGGCTATGTGGTGGCGCCGATGAACTTCATGCAGGAGCTGCGGGCGATCTGCGACCGGCACGGGATTTTGCTGGTGGCGGACGAGGTGCAGTCGGGCGCGGGCCGGACAGGCAAGTGGTGGGCGATTGAGCACACCGGCGTGGAGCCGGATATCGTCTGCATGGCGAAGGGGATCGCGTCGGGGATGCCGCTGGGGATCTGCATGTCGCGGGCGGAGATCATGGACTGGGTGCCGGGGTCGCATGCTTCTACCTTTGGCGGGAACCCGATTGCGATTGCTTCGGCGCTGGCGACGATGGACATCCTGGAGCGCGAGGGAATTGCCAATGCTGGCTATGTCGGCGGCCTGATGATGGACCGGCTGCAGGGCTGGACGAAGACGCATGCGCTGGTGGGCGATGTGCGCGGACGTGGCCTGATGATTGGCATTGAGCTGGTGCTGGACAAGGAGACGCGGGAGCCGGCGCAGGCGCTGCGCAACCGTATCGAGACGCTGTGCTTCGAAAAGGGGCTGCTTATCCTGGGCTGTGGCGAGACGTCGCTGCGGCTTTGCCCGCCGCTGATTGTGACGGAGGATGAGGCGACGGTGGCGCTGGACATTCTGGAAGAGTGCCTGAGCCAGGTGGAGCAGGAGCATGCACAGGTGGGAGAGCTGGCAGCGGTGGGTGACTGAGACTGATCGTGAATCTGGCACGACTTTTTGAAATAGCGATGGGCCGGCGCGATGCGTCGGCCTTTTTTCTTTGGGTGCGAGGCCAGTGTACGGACGTAACTTGCCGTGATTGCGGGCTGGGATGAGAATGCACGGCAAATGCCAGGATTGCAGGCTTGGAAGATTGGGCTGCTGGAGCGCGGTGTGGCCGTGTTGGAACGGTTCGCGGCGCGGCGCGGGCGCACGCAGCTTGCGGAGCATTTGCGCACCGGTGAACGCGGGGAGCTGGCGGCGTTCTTTCACCTGCGGGGGCTCGGGTTCACCGTCGTGGCGCGGCGATGGAAGGATGGGCCGCTGCCTGGAGACCTGGACCTGGTTGCGTGGGATGGCGATGTGCTGTGTTTTGTCGAGGTGAAGACGCGGAGGTCGAAGGATGTGGCGACGGCGTCGTTGGCGGTAGATTATGAGAAGCGGACGACGCTGCGGCGGATGGCGCGGCAGTATCTGCGGCAGTTGCCGGAGGGTGAGACGCCGGAGACGCGCTTCGACATTGTGGTGGTCTATGAGCTGCCGGGAGAGCCGCGGGAGGTGCGGCTGATTCCGGGGGCGTTTGGGTGGAGGGAGAGAGACAGAGACTAGGGAATAGGGACGGGGGACGCGGGCGGTCTGCGCGTCATGGATGTGAGCTTAGCCTTGGGCGTCCTGGAACTCTTCGTGCCAGGCCATCTGGATGGCTTCCAGGCGGCCTTCGTTGGACTTGGCTGGGTCGTCGGCGAAGCCTTCCAGCTCGGTGACCATGCGGTGCAGGTCGGTGAAGCGGACGGTGAGCGGATCGAGATCGGGGAATTTTTCCTGGAGCTGGATGCCGATCTCTTCGGCGTCGGACCAGTGGATTTCCTGGGGCATGGAGGACTCTCCTAGGGAACAGGGATTAGGGACTAGGGACCAAGGACCAGAGGCCAGGGTATTACAGCATTTGGATCAGGTCTTGTTGGCCGTTTAGCAGATAGAAGGCGATGAAGGTCATGGGCTCCGTTTCTGATGCGTTGCCGAAGCTTGCAATGACAGTCTGGGCTGGCTCATAGAAGGCCGAGCCTTCTGGAAGAGCTTGAACGGGCTGGCCTTCGATTTGCATCTGTGCGCTGCCGGCGGCGATGTAGCCGACGACGGCGCAGGGATGGAGGTGACGGCCGCTTTGCTGGCTCGGGGCCAGCGTGATCTCGCGGATGTCGACGTCTGTAACGTTGTGGCTGTTGAGCGCGGCCTTCAACAGCTCTTTGCGCTGGATTGTTTGAACGGCCATAGCGCTTATTTTCCTTCAGCGAGGGTGAGCGGCTTGCCTTCCGAGGTGTAGTTGCGGTTCCACTTGGGGATTTCTACGACGTAGTTGCCGGGGCGGGTGATGACGGCCTGGCAGCCGAGGCGGGAGTTGAGCTGCTGGTCGGCGGCCATGTCGAGGCGGTCGAGCTCGTCGTCGTCGGCTTCGCTGATGCCTTCGGAGCCGGACTTGATCCAGAGATGGCAGGTGGTGCAGGCGCAGACGCCTCCGCAGGCGTGGTCGAGGAAGACTTCGTTGTTTTCGGCGACGTCGAGGAAGGACATGGGCTTGCCGTGGTGGTCGTAGGGCATGGTGCCGTATTCGAATTCGACGACGCGGCCTTCGGGCTCGAAGGTGACGCGGACCAGCTTGTCGGGAGGGATGTTTTTTGTCTCTGTCATGGTGGGCCTGATCTCTTTCACTGCTAGCTTCCAGCTTAAGGCTATTTGTCTTCGTCGATGTCGGCCGGGGCAAAGACGTGGGGCGCATGAATCTCTTCGTCTGCCAGGGTCTCGCTTGCGGCCTGCATGGTTTTGCCGCGCATGGCGCCGGAGACGGCTGCGTCCATCATCTTCTCGGCGAAGTTGCGGGTGGCGAGGTCGAGGTCGGTGGTGGCGGCGCGGATGGCGGCCAGGTTGCCTGAAGGCTTGATGGCGATGAGGCGCTGGCGGGCGGCTTCGATATTGGTTTTCTCGTGGTCGGAGATCTGCTGCCAGGCGGCGTGGGCCGGGGCCTTCTCGACGGCGGAGAGGATGGTGTCGGCTTCGAGACGGGCTTCAATGATCTGGCGGGCTTCAAAGTCGGATTCGGCGTTATCGAAGGAGTCGAGAATCATGCTCTCGACCTGCTCATCGGTTAATCCATAGGTCGGTTTGACTTCAATTTGGGCCCGGGTTCCGCTGCGCTGCTCGCGCGCAGAGACCTGGAGGATGCCGTTGGCGTCGATGAGGAACTTGACTTCGATGCGTGGCAGGCCAGCGGGCATGGGTGGGATGCCTTTGAGGTCAAAACGGGCGAGAGAGCGGCAGTCGGCTGCGAGTTCACGCTCACCCTGGAGGACGTGGATGGCGACATTGGTCTGGCCTTCGACGCCGGTGGTGAAGTGCTCGGTGGCGGAGGCGGGAATGGTGGAGTTGCGCTGGATGATTTTGGCGACGACGCCGCCGAGGGCTTCGATACCGAGCGAGAGCGGGGTGACGTCGAGAAGCAGGAGCTCGTCGGTGGTGGTAGAGCTGCCGGCGAGGATGCTGGCCTGGACGGCTGCGCCGAGGGCGACGACTTCGTCGGGGTTGAGCTCGGTGTGGGGGCGCTTGCCGCGCGGGGCAAGCTCGAAGAGTTGATCGACCAGCGTGCGGACGGCGGGAATGCGCGTGGAGCCGCCGACGAGGACGACTTCTTCGATCTCGGACGGAGAGATGCCGGCGTCGGCGAGAGCCTGTTTGCAGGGGCCGGCGGTGCGGGTGAGGATGGGCTGAATGAGCTGTTCGTAGACTTCGCGCGGGATCTCGCGTTGGTAGCGGGCGCCGTCCGGTAGCTCTATGTCGAGCTTTGCCGATGGCTCTGCCGAGAGCGTGATCTTGGCTTCGATGACGGCTTTGCGGAGGGCCTGGATGGCGCCCGCACCTGAATCGGCTTGCTGACGAAGGTCGATGCCGTGTTCATTCCGGATCTCGTCGAGGGCTACGGCGAGGAGGAGATTGTCGATGTCGTCGCCGCCGAGGTGGGTGTCGCCGTTGGTGGCGATGACCTCGAAGATGCCTTCGTTGAGCTTGAGGATGGAGATGTCAAAGGTGCCGCCGCCGAGATCGTAGACGGCGACGATCTTGCCCTGGTCGCCGCCCTCTTTGGCGCGGTCGAGGCCGTAGGCAAGGGCTGCCGCTGTTGGCTCGTTGACCAGGCGGAGGACGTCGAGGCCCGCCATGCGGCCAGCGTCGCGGGTGGCCTGGCGCTGGGCGTCGTTGAAGTAGGCGGGGACGGTGATGACGGCCTTGGTGACGGGCGCGCCGAAGTAGCGCTCAGCGTTGCGCTTGAGCTGGCGCAGGATGTAGGCGGAGAGTTCGGACGGGGTGAAGGTCTTGTCGCCGAGGCGGATGCGAAGGACTTCGCCGGGCTCGATGTCATCGGCGAGGCGGAAAGGGAAGAGCTTGAGCTCATCCTGGACGTCTTCGAGGCCGCGGCCCATCAGGCGCTTGACGGAGTAGACGACGCGGTCGGGGGTCTCAATGAGGGCGCGGCGTGCGGAGTTGCCGATGGTGACGGTGGGGCGCGGGTTCTCGATACCGGTGTCCGGAATGTCGAGGGCGACGATGGAAGGGACGAGGTTGGAGCCGTCGACGCCGGGGATGACGACGGGCTGCGCGCCTTCCATGTAGGCGACGAGGGAGTTGGTGGTGCCGAGGTCGATGCCTACGACGCGATCATTCGGGCTTTCTTCTGACATACGTATTCGATTCTAAGCGCGCGGGGAAGTTGCTGCGGCGATGAGGGTTCATTATGCGAGTTGGGCTGGGTGTTGCTGACGATCCGGGGCTAAAGCCCATTCGTGTTTGTGTGGATCATCCGGGGGCATGAAGGCCCATGCTCCCTCCGCGGCCTTAGGTCGTTTCGAGGACTTCGTTGACACCGCGGACGAGATTGCGCAGGTAGCGGCGTCGGTCGAGGAGCGCGGCCATGGTTTTTGTGGCGGCTTCGCGGAGTGCCGGGTCGCCTGCATCCCAGAGCTGGCCCTGTGTGGCGAGATCCGCGTCGACGGCGGCTAGGAGCGAGTCGAAGCGGGTGCGGGCGGCGGTGAGATCGGCCTGGAGCGCCGCGTCGGTCTCGCCCATCTTCTGGTTCATACGCATCTCTTCGAGCTGCATGTTGAGCTCGAAGACTTCTTCGAGGAGATCGGCGGGGGGCTGGCGGTCGGCTGCTTTGCCGCGTCCTGCGTGCTCCTCGCCGATTTCCAGGCCCTCGAGCTTGAGCAGGTATTCGGTGCGCTGGACGGGGTCGCGGAGGGTGCGGTAGGCGTCGTTGAGCAGGGCGGTGGCGGCGAGGGACCACTGTTGCTCGTCGGTGGAGGCGCGGGCGAAGCGGTCGGGGTGCAGGCGGCGGCTGAGGCGATGGAATTCGCGTTCGAGCGGGGCGGTATCGAGGGTGAAGGAACGTGGGAGGCTGAAAGCTGCGTAGTAGTCGATACCGGCGGAGGGCTGAACTTTGCCGCAGTTGGGGCAGAGAAGTGGTGAGCTATCGAGTGCGGCGCCGCAGGACCAGCAACGGGAAGAGTCGGACATGGTTTTAGTCTAGTGGCAGTGAGGGCAGGATGGATTTCGCGTTGGGCGATGTGGAGAGGGAATATTTTCGGCGTATTTTTCGGTATGACCGGTGGGCCAACAGAGAAGTTCTTGCATCGCTGCAGGCGGCGAAAGAGCCATCGACGAAGGCTTTGCGATGGCTAGGGCATCTCGCAGGGGCCGGACATACCTGGCTCTCGCGTGTGCGAGGGGTTGAACCACCTTTGGCGATCTGGCCCGAACTGACACTCGAGCAGAGTGAAAGCTACCTGGGAGCCTTGGGGAAAGGGTGGCTGATCTATCTCGATGAGCTTGCCGCGACCGGATTCGAGGGGAATGTGATCTACAGGAATAGCAAAGGGGAAGAGTTTTCTTCCGCTATCCCGGATGTTCTGAGCCAGGTATTGACGCATGGCGCCTATCATCGCGGGCAGATTGCTGCGGAGATGCGGGCTTGCGGGGAGACGCCTGCGATGACGGACTTCATTATCGCTGTGCGGAAGGGGGTGCTGGGAGGATAGCGAAGGCTGCAAGGCAGCTTATGACTAGGAAAACGAGGAGCCGCAGCCACAGGAGCGGTTGGAGTTGGGATTGATGAAGTTGAAGCCTTGCTTCATCAGGGTCTGCTCGTAGTCGAGGGTCATGCCGTGGAGGTAGATGAAG
>Ga0206974_1092_pt1 | contig 22501 bp, 14 predicted proteins | sample Alteio_BWOrgHeat_84_FD_152920 | JGI IMG/M metagenome (GOLD analysis project Ga0206974, IMG submission 152920) | Enriched cells from forest soil in Barre Woods Harvard Forest LTER site, Petersham, Massachusetts, United States -... | ecosystem: Environmental > Terrestrial > Soil > Temperate forest >... | reverse complement strand
TCTTGCTCTGCAATCGATGGCGAATGTGCAAGATCGAACGACAGCTCCGCCTGCGTGGAAGTTTTATTGACATGCTGTCCGCCCGGCCCGCTCGATCGCGTGAACGAGATCTCGATCTCCTCCATCGGAATGCTAAGACGGCTATTGATACGAAGGAATTTTTGCTCTTCCATATTCTTTAACTCTTTTATCCAACTTTTGGAAAGAAAACACGAACATACGCGGCAAAGATCAGGAACAGAATCACAGCATGTACGCCGATACGCAACATCGCTCCGCCGCCCGTATCGAGCTTTGAGATCACTTTAAGCGTGCCGCGAATGACCGGCTCGATGATACGAAGCGCGAAGGCAAACACGCCGATCACGCCGATCATAAGCAGCAGCGCCTTGAGATATGGCGAGAGCGTAAGATGCGTGAGGGTATCCGTCATAATTCCCTCGGCAAGGCCAAGCAACAAACCTGTTTCGAGCAGCACTAACGTGCGCCGCGTCGGGACGGCTTTGTTCGCCGCTTTTGCTACATGGCTTTTTTTCGCAGGCATCGAAATTGGGAAAAGAAAAAGGGACCAAGCGATCCACGTCACACTCGAACATTCGCTGAGAGCTGCTTCCTTCCGGACCTGACTCGGTTGGGCGTGTCTGAATTGCGTGGGACTCGGTCCCTAAACTTCTAACGATAAATGAACCGCACGTAACGGGATGACGAAGGGCGAGGTTCCAATGTGTAGCCGTGACCTTCAGGTCACGTTCGCGGAGCGTAAAAAAACGAAAAGCAAAACACACCGTGACCTAAAGGTCACGGCTACCTTTTATCGAATCCCATCGCGACGGAATTCATGCAATACCGAAGCCCGGTTGGCTTCGGTCCATCATCGAAGACATGGCCGAGATGGCTGCCGCATCGGGCGCAGAGAATTTCGGTGCGCGCCATGCCGAACGTGTTATCCGTTTTTTCTATCACGCGTGCGGGATCGATGGGCGCCCAAAAGCTTGGCCAGCCCGTACCTGATTCAAATTTCGTTTCTGAGCTAAACAACGGGTTCCCACACGCCGCGCACGTAAAAATTCCCGTGCGATGCTCGCCCAGCAGCGAGCCTGTAAATGGCCGCTCCGTCCCAGCATTCCGAAGCACATCGAATGCCGCCGGAGAGAGCATGGCCTTCCATTCCGCATCCGTCTTTTGCACTTTATCGCTCACGCTCGGATAGGCAGAGAGATCGTAATGTGTAGGATTCCCGCCCGACGCCCCACCGGATGTCTTCTGCGCACATGCCGTGAGCGTGGAAAGTAAAAGAACTGCGAAAAGAGTAATTTTCATAATCAAAATAAAACGATTAGATCAACATGTCATTGGTGATTAATAGGAGCTTTCTTCTTCCTGATCCATCTTCCCATCATTTCCTTCAACAATAACGACGCACTCCCCTTTCACGGATTCCGGAAAGTGTTGTTCCACTGCCGCAAGCACTTCCGGTATCGTGCCGCGCACAAATTCTTCATGAATTTTCGTGATCTCCCGCGCCAGCGCAACCCGCCGGGTTTGCCCGCAGGCAGCGATTAGCTCTTCCAAAAGCCGTTTTATCCGAAACGGCGATTCGTAGATAACGACGCTTCTATCTTCCGCAGCTATTCTTGCAATCCGGGCACGGCGGCCTTTTTTGAGGGGAAGAAATCCTTCGAAAACAAACCGCGTGGTATCCATCCCGCTGGCGGAAAGCGCGGCGATAGCTGCACATGCTCCGGGAATTGGCACTACTTCAATTCCCAGCCCTATTGCTTCCCGAACAATAGCCCATGCCGGATCGGAGATGCCCGGCGTACCAGCATCCGTTACAACTGCGACGGATGCGCCGGTGCGAAGCTCCTCCGCCAATTCCGCCGCGCGGGATTTCTCATTGTGCGAATGATAGCTCACCAATCGCCGCGGACGAATGCCATGCCGCTCAAATAGAATGCGCGCGTGGCGCGTGTCCTCGCACGCAACGACATCCGCCTCCTGCAGCGTGCGTATCGCCCGAAGCGAGATGTCTTCCAGATTTCCGATGGGTGTAGCGACGAGGTAAAGCATGGTATTGTAGCGCAAATGTAGCGCAAACTTTAGTTTGCGATTAATACCCCGAATCGCAAACTAAAGTTTGCGCTACAATTTGTGGTACATTTTGCGCTACATCTTAGCGAACCACCTATTGCCCCTGCCCTGTTCTAAATTACCACAAAATGCGCCATAAAACCCTCATCGGTCTCCTTTTCGTACTAGCCATTCTCGCCATGCGCGAGCAGGCGCGGGCGCAGCTAACACCGAGGATTGTGTGGGAAAAATGCCATGGTGGAGGCGCGGATGATGCGGCCTACTCGATTGTTAAAACTACGGATGGCGGCTATGCTTTTGCTGGATTCACAAGATCACAGAATGATGGCGAAGTGACGGGACACCATGGGGGTGAAGATGGGTGGGTTGGTAAACTCGATGCGAATGGTAATCTTCAATGGCAAAAAAGCCTCGGAGGAGCAGCAACCGATTCAATAAATTGCATCATCCAAAGTTCCGACGGAGGTTTTGTTGTAGCTGGTGAAACACATTCCTTTGATGGTGATGTAACTGGATATCATGGCGGCGGAGATGCGTGGGTCGTAAAGCTCGACGCTTCAGGCACCATCCAATGGCAAAAATGTCTTGGAGGAGCATTAGAAGATGTTGCAAACTCTATCATTCAATCGACTGATGGTGGATATGTAGTCGCCGGTGAAACTTTTTCGACCGACGGAGATGTGTCAGGGAACCATGGTGCGGGTGATGCTTGGGTAGTAAAACTCAATAGCACTGGAACCACAGTCCTATGGCAAAGATGTCTCGGTGGCACCAGTGAAGACTGGGCGCAATCCGTTGTCCAAACGTTTGATGGCGGGTTCGTTCTGGCAGGCACCACAGAATCATCTAATGACGACATGCCTGGCAATCATGGAAGTTACGATGTGTGGGTGATAAAACTTAACAGCACTGGAACCACTATCCTGTGGAAAAAATGCTTCGGTGGAACAGGTAATGACGAAGCTTATTCCATAATCCAAACTTTGGATAGTGGATTTGCAATAGCAGGATTCACTGGATCAAACGATGGTGATGTTTCAGGAAATCATGGTGATGTTGATGAGTGGGTAGTAAAGACCGATAGCATAGGCAACATCCAATGGCAGAAATGTTATGGCGGAACGCAATTTGATCAGGCCTCTTCCATTGTCCAGACTCCTGATCATGGATATGCTTTAGCTGGGTTCACGGAATCGAACGATAATGAAGTTTCTGGAAATCACGGCGGCGGCGATGAGTGGGTAGTGAAGCTCGATACAATTGGCAATATCCTATGGCAGAAATGTCTTGGAGGAGCCCAGTACGATCAGGCATTTTCCATTATTCAAACTTTGAATGGTAACTATACCGTGGGTGGCATTACCGCATCTAGCGACGGCGATGTGACCAACAAATACGGCGGCGAGGATGCCTGGATCGTGGAACTTGCCCCGCCTGTCCCGCCGATCATCAGCTATATCACGCCAGATGCTGGCGCACCGGGCATGTGCGTGGCGGTGGAGATCATTGGGCCGGACAGCAACGATTTTAATTTCGGCAACCTCGGCGACGAGATTTATACGTTTCCCGATACGCTCGTAACGCTCACCCGCCCAAGCGATGCAAAACTCGTCCATCTTGGTCCCTCTATCTTTAGCTGGAATGCACGGATGATCCAGCAAATGTTCATGATCCAGCCGCACGTTGGTCCGATCGACACAGAAATTTATTTTCAGGTGTATGCAAACGGAGTTCCAAGTGCAGTCGATAGCTTCCACATTGTAACGCCTACGCATGTTGGCGCACTGAGTGGCGGCGGAACCATTCCCGCGGCGGGACGCAGCAAGTGCAACACGCTGGTCGTCGATTCGCTGATACTGTCGAATGGAACTTTTACATCTCCGGTAAACGACCCTGATCCCAGGAGACCCGGCAATCAAGGATATTTACCGCTCCGTATTCTTTCGGCTGGTCCAATCACCATATCTAATGCTACGCTCAGCGCGGATGGCGCATCCGCCACAACGGGAACCTCCGGCGGCAATGGCGGACCCGGCGGCGGAGGAGGCGGAAGCGGTTATCCTGGCAAAGGCGGCGATGGCTTCACTGGCGGCGGTGGCGATAACGATGGCACGAACGGCCCTGGTGGCAATGGCAGCGGTTACATGATAAGCAGCCACACATACGATGGCATTGGCGGCCTCACAGGTGTTGTCGGCGGATTGGGCGAGCAGCATTCCGGCATTAACGGCGATGATGGCGGCGGCGGAGGTACCGGGCATCCCTTCGGTTCGAGCGGGCAAAATGGGAACAATAGCTCAAGTCCATCGGGAGGATACGGCGCTGGATCGGCGGGAGGTAGTACAAACACTTACACGATAAATTATGGCGGCGGAGGAGGAGGGTATGAAACGGTCGGCGCCGCAGGGCAAGGCACAGGAAACAATGGCGGCCAGATCGTTGGGAACCCGATGCTTATTCCGCTTGCCGGCGGATCGGGCGGTGGCGCGGGCAACCAAACGTACGTCAGTTTCTTTGGAAGTTCTAAGGGCGGTTCCGGCGGCGGCGGCGGCGGCGCGATCGAACTGACAAGTTTTGGAAAATTGGAGGCTTTGAATGGCACGATCTCCGCGCAAGGCGGGAATGGCTCGAATGCAGTTCCTACGGCGGAAACAGCCGCAGGCGGTGGCGGCGGTTCGGGGGGAGCCATCTCTATCGACGCGCGCGATTCCATCGTCATCGATAAGACATCAACCTTTAGTGTGGCTGGGGGGCAAGCAGGAACTAGTTCGAATGGCAACAGCGGTGGTAAAGGTGGTCAGGGACGTATTCGCATCAGCGGATTTGCCTCGAAGTTTGCAAGTGACACCAGCAAAAAATACTTTTTGCCACAAAATGGTTTTGCTGGCCCTTCCATTCAGCGCGTAACTTATACGGCCGATTCGTTCTACGTTCATGCACATGCTGAGTACTGGGATACCGTTCCTGCATCACCGCTTAAGGTCGAGATCTATTACAACTGGCCCAGTATGGGACTTCAGTGGCAATCGGCATTCGCAACCTTCTTCCCCGATAATGGGAGCCATAGCGGAGGATGGATCTGGGGTGACACACTTTCGACGAATCCGATCGACACGGAACTGTATTTTGTTGCCGTTCAGCAGAATGTTGATGCTTCCAACCCACCCTATAACTATGTTGCCGCTTACATCATGTCACACACCAGCGGCATCATCGCGAAAGTGACCGGACCTCCGAAGGTGCTAACACAGCCCATAACGATCAATTTTGGCGATGTGCTCGTCGGAACATGTTTGGACACCACCATCGAAGTGTATTCGGTCGGAAAATCGACATTGAGCATTGATTCCGTCAAGCTGATCGGAGTAAATGCTTCCCAGTTCAAAATTATTTCCCCATCTTCTCCATTCCTTTCGCCGGGCGACTCCTCGGCTATTACGATCGCATTCTGCCCCACTTCCACGATATGCCCTGCCAACGCAACACTCCGTATTTTCACGAACGACGTTTCAAAAGATATTTCGCTGACAGGATGCGGCGTCCAGCCGCAAATGATCATCAAACCCCTTGTGCTTGATTTTGGTCGTGTGCATATCGGAGCATGTAAGGATTCATTCATCACTGTTTCAAATCCGGGGAAAGATCCCCTCACGATCTCGCGGGAATCTATTGTCGATCCAAGGTTCAAGGTGCTCGATCCCCTTCCCATCATTGTCCCGGCTGGTGACAGCGCCAAATTGGATCTCGAATTCTGCCCTACCGATACCATTATATGGCATGCTATCGATTCCGTGATCGGCAATGCACCGCAAAGCCCGGTGCTCGTCATTCTTAATGGCGAAGGCAAGATCGGAAAGCTGAAATTACCTAAAGTTCTCAACTTTGGCGCAGTACACGAAGGTACGTGCAAAGACGACACGATCTTCGCCGTGAATATTGGCAACGATTCGCTGCTTATTGAGAGCGATCCTTTTACCGCACTGGGGTTCTCGGTCATTTCTCCGCCGCTTCCCGTTATGGTTCCTGCGCAGGACAGCATTCCGTTCGATATTCGGTTCTGCTCGGCCGACACCGGCGTTTTCCACGATTCCCTTTTTGTTGGGACGGACATTCCAAGCAGCGATACGGTCGAATTGCTCGTATTTACGGGCACCGGGAATCTGCAAATTCCCGATACCATAGATTTTGGTTCCGTCGCGACCGGCGGCTGCGCAGATACGATCGTTCAGATAAAGAATGTCGGCAACGATACGCTCGTGCTTGCGCCGGATACTAATTTTAAGACTCCATTCTCCTATCTCGGATCACCAAAGATCGTGCTTGCACCTGGTCAGGTTACAACGATCACGCTCCAATTCTGCCCGCAGGATACCAATGAAGCAACCGAAACCACGCATTTCGATACGATCGGCGCTGGGGTAAACAAACGCTTTACGCTGCGCGGCAAAGGTATCGAAGGATCGCTTTCTACTTCCGGAGCTATTGATCTTGGATGTATTATTCAAGGCACAGCAGTAAAGTGGACGGATACCATCCGCAACACAAGCAAGGCCGCGCTGCAAAATCTTTTGGCAACAGTAACGCCAACGGGTTCGGCAAGCATTGTTCACAATCCCCCTTCCACGCTCGCTCCGGGAGCAACGGACTCCGTGGTACTCATTATTCCTGCCTCGACGCTTGGCCCCATTTCGGGAACCCTCACGCTTACATCGAGCAACGGTGACACCATCAAGGAACCGATCACTGGACAGGTTTCGGTGCCTCCGGCTTTTACGTTAACGAATCCCGGCGATACTATTCTCGTCTTTGATTCAACGAACGTGAACGATACGAGCGGTCAAAAGTGTATTCAGGTTACAAATTATTCTTGTATCGGCTTACCAATAGATAAAATATTCATTTCCGGAGGCCTTGCGGGCGAATTCGAAATTGTATCGAACAATGCTCCAGCCACACTCTCCGACAGCGCGACGGCGATCATCTGCCTCAAATACTCGCCGCTGCAAAATGGAAGTTCCTCTGCAACACTGTTCGTTTCAAGCAATGGCAACCTTATTCCGCTTTCGAAACTTTCCGGGTTTGGTATCGGCAAGGCCGTTGGCGTTCAACTGGAGATCGATACCGTCGCAGGGCGCCCGGGCCAGATCGTAAACGTTCCCGTTCGAACCTTGAACGATGTGACCGCCTCCTCCATCACATCACTCACGTTCCGCGTTTCGTTCAACCCGATGCAGCTCGATATGAAGCCGACGATTGCGTCCACAACTTCGAGCATCGAAAGTTCCTCGGCTCCCACCTTCACGGATTCGAGCTATTCGATCGGGGACTGGAAAATAACGGCTACTTACCCCACTCCCCTTACAGGTAAGCCGGTCATTGCGGAACTTCCATTCGAGATCTTACAGCCAACGGCGCATACGGCGGCGCTCCATATCGTAAGCGCCTCCTTCGGTGCTTCACTTGCAACACTTTCAACGACTTCCGATGGTTTGATCCAGATCGAACAATGCGACACGAACGATCTTGTCGCGCTTACACCGCTGCCCATCATCGTGAAACCGAATAATCCGAATCCGTTGAGCACCCACACTGCCGTTACGGTCATTGTTCAAATCGCAGGCTATATGAAGCTCGAAGTGTATAATGCGCTTGGGAATAAAGTGCTGGTTCCATTCGAAGGGACAGTCGGCATCGGAACCCAATCCATCTCGATCGACGCCAGCGGGCTTCCAAGTGGCGCATATCATTATATCACTACATGGACATCGGTCGGCACAGATGCTTCTGGCTATCAGCCCCCAAGCGTTCGAGACGAAAAAACAATGATCGTGCTCGGCGAGTAAGATCTCACGCCATTCTTAATTTTAATTCTTAATTGCCCTCATGGTCTATGTTACGCGCAAAGCACATTTTTCCGCCGCGCACCGGCTTTTCAATCCAAAGTTCACGGATGAACAGAATGAAGCCGTCTTCGATAAATGCAATAATCTGCACGGGCACGGCCATAATTATACGATCGAAGTGACCGTCGCCGGGAACCCCGATCCAGAGACAGGATATGTGATCGATCTGAAAAAACTTAGTGAATTGATCGAGAACGTTATTCTTTCAAAAGTTGACCATAAGCATCTGAATTTCGATGTACCCGAACTCGATGGCATCATTCCTACGGCAGAAAATATCGCGCTTGTATTTTGGTCGCTGCTGAACGAGCATATCACCGAAGGCACGTTATATAAAATTCGTGTGAATGAAAGCGATAATAATTTCGCAGAATACATGGGTAATTAAGAATTTCTCGACTTCACTTCCTTCAATAATTATTCGAAACTTCTCATCACGATGGCACCCGTAACAACACTTCCCGAACGGACGGTAGAACTACAAAATGTCCCCAGTAAAGAGCGCGATAAGCTTTTTGCTTCGCCCTGCACGCTCGGCCCCGCAGAGAACGAGCCGGATTCAAATCCGAAACTTCGAAGTGCAACGCGTACGATCTTAGAAGAGATCGGCGAAGACCCCGAACGGGTCGGCCTTTGGCGGACGCCGCATCGCGTGGCCCGCGCATGGGAATTCTTGACGAATGGCTACACGGCCAACATCGACAAGATCTTGAACGGAGCTATCTTCGAAGAGAAGTACGATGAAATGGTGGTCGTGAAAGATATAGATTTTTTTTCGATGTGCGAGCACCATTTACTTCCCTTTTATGGCCGCGCACACATTGCTTATATTCCGAATGGAAAGATCGTCGGGCTTTCGAAACTGCCGCGCATCGTGGAAGTATTTGCCCGCCGCCTGCAAGTGCAGGAACGCATGACGCGAGAGATCGCGACTACTATTGTGGATTATCTCGATCCGATCGGGGTGGCCGTCGTCTGTGAAGCGCGGCACATGTGCATGATGATGCGTGGTGTGGAAAAACAGAACTCGGTCACCACGACAAGCGCCATGCTCGGCGCTTTCAAAGAACCTCAAACCCGCGCCGAGTTTATGACGCTGATCGGGAGCAAACTTCTGTAAGGTTCTCAAAACACTTCTTCCTTCACCACTCACGGAATGCAAAACGATCGGAGTATCGTTATCCATTTTTTATGATCGTAAAAACAGATGCCATCGTGCTGCGAGGCCGCAAGCAGGGCGATACCTCGAAACTTGCCACACTCTATACCCGCGATTTCGGTAAGATCGATGTGATCGCCAAGGGCGCGCGCGAGCAAAAAAGCAAGTTCGGCGGCGCGCTCGAAATGTTCGCACTCTCGACCGTTGTGCTCTACAAGAACAACAAACCCGATACGCTCAGCCTTCTCTCGAACGCAGAAACGGTTGAGCCAAATCATGGAATTCTTCGCAGCCTCGAACGGATCGAAACCGCAACCCAGATCATCGAGCTGATCCTCCGCGCGATGCACGATGAGGAAGCGAATAGTGAGCTGTTTGAACTGCTTGCATCGACACTGCATGCCATCGCGAAATGGGATGACCAGGCTGCCCGCGCGGTGCAGTTCCGGTTCTATCTTCAGTTCGCGCGGCAGATGGGGTTCGAGGTCGATCTTAGTGCCTCTCAAAAATTATCGAATCGCGCACTGAGCCTCCTTCGATCCATCGAGAATAGCACCGCCGAAGCCTCCGGGATCTCCGAAGCGGACTATAAACAGCTTGGATATTTTTTTCAGTCCTATTTTACCGATCATCTTCCCGGCGTGAGTTCCCGCTCGATGAAAAGCGCAAAAGTTTTCGAGCAATTATAGTTGCGGCGTCCTGTGTTATCCCGTTCACTTTTTTCCTTGTTTTTTCTTTGTTTGAAACATGATTCGAATTCTAATTGCCGATGACCACGCCATTGTGCGCGAGGGCCTAAAACAGATCGTCCAGCAAACGTCTGACATCCTCGTCGCAGAAGAAGCGAGCAACGCGGCCGAGGCCATTGAAAAGGTCCGAAAGCTGATGGTAGCTACCGACAGCGAACCACGCAAACTCGATCTTTTGCTTTTGGATATTTCCATGCCCGGACGCTCCGGACTTGATGTACTCATAGAGATCAAACGCGACTTTCCACAGCTTCCCGTTCTCATCCTGAGCTTTCACCCGGAAGAGCAATATGCATTACGAATGCTGAAGGCCGGCGCCTCCGGATATGTGACGAAAGAAAGTGCATCCGAAGAACTCATCCAGGCGATACGGAAGGTAGCAGTCGGTGGGAAATACATGAGTATGCCACTGGCCGAAAAATTAGTATTTGGAATGGTCGAAGAGGGTCATGTCAAGCCACATGAAGCTCTATCGAACAGGGAATTTCAGGTATTCCGGCTCCTTGCTACCGGCAAGTCGGTCAAAGAGATCGGAGAGCAGCTTTCGCTATCGGTCAAGACCATCTCTACCAACCGTACACGCATCCTCGAAAAGATGAGTTTTACCAATAATGCAGAGATCACTCAATATGCCATCCATCACAAATTGCTCGATGGGATGCCTGTATAACACAGTATGTTGTCTCATAGAATTGTAGGACAAAGACCACGTTTTGCTTCAAATAGTCCTACAATAAATATGTCGATTAGCCTATTGCAGTCACAATAGTTAATTTCGTAGCTTTGCATCAGAAATAAGTAATACTTATTTTGTGGACGGAGCTTGAGACCGCCCATAAGTTTAGAAGATTTTTCTCTCCCACATATTGACGGACCAGGCCCCGGACATACTTTCGTAAGAAAGAACCGGGGTCTTTTTATTTTAAACCGTCAATCTTTTTTTAAACTGGCTTTCCGCTTTTTCTTCTTTTCCGCGGGCGGGGCATCCTGATACCGCTTCGCGCTGCTCGACCCCGTAAACGTGATACGGTAGCCTAAGAGCGCAAGAAGCTCCATGAGCTTCTCTAAAGAGAAATGGCGGCGTTTGGAAAGCACATTCGAGAGCGTCCCGCTATCGATCCCCATCTGCTTGCAGAGCCGGTAGCGGGAGATGCCCGTCTTATGGTTGGCGGCATCGAGCAGCTCCCGGAGTTCGTCACGGTAATCGCGGGTATGATCCAAGTATCTCGCGTCGCTCGCATCGATATTCATGTCGTGGTCGTTCATGGCTGCGTGGGTTAAAGGGTGATCTATTGCCTGATTCTACAACAATTCAAAAAATAATAGTATTCTACAGAAAAAGTAGTGTTCTTGAGGAACAACCCTGTCATAAAAAAAAGTCCGATATTCCTTTGCTATAAGAAATGTGTTTCGGACTTATTGGCCTTAACGCAAAAAGGGCTTCTCTCGCGAGAAGCCCTTTTCGGCAATGAAAATCTCGATCTTATTTGATCACGACCATTTGGCGTGTCAGCGTTATATTGCCCGCCGTCATCTGGTAGTAATACGTGCCGCTCGCAAGGCCATCGGCATGGACCGATACGCCGAACGTGCCGGCATCGAAATGCTGGCTGAGAACGGTCTGAACCGTCTGGCCCTGCACATCCACGATGCTCATGTGAACGATACCTGCCACCGGGAGCGTGATCTCGATCGTGCTCATGCCGGAGAACGGATTCGGATAGTTCTGATCGAGGCGATAGCCATTCGAGGCAGAGATCATATTCACGTCGTCAAGCGCGGTGACGATCGAAACATTGATGGATGATGCCACCGTCGAACCTGGGAACGTCACTGGATACGTGTTGCCGCCTCCTGAGGTCGGGGTGTAGGTAAACATCATGGTAGCGCTGCCACTTGCAGGGATCGTTACGGATCCACCAGAATAGGTGAATTGAGGATCGACTTGTACCGTAGTGCCTGAAGTCCACGGGCAGGTTCCCGTGTTGTTCACCACCACAGGGAATGCAGCAGAAGTCGCACCCTTGAAAGTCATCGGAGCATCGCCGGTTCCTGCAATCGTCGAGGTACCACCAATAGCAGAAAGTGGGACAAGAACTGCAGCTCCACCTGTGATATTCAATGTTGCGGTCGCAGCCCCACCGGTTGGAGTGAATACCACTTTGAAAGTGGCAATTCCCCCACCGTTTTCAGTAGAGGAACTCCCCGGTGTCACGCTGAACTGGGATGCATTGGAACCGGAGATCGACGCAGCATACGTGGTTGGTACGTTGCCGGTATTTGTAACCGTGACCGTCTCGGTATCAGAACCGCAGCTCGTTGCTGCAAAGGCCTGAGCTACGATAACGGTATCTCTGACCGCAGTTCCATATACGCTGAGCGCAAGGACGGAAGTCACGATCGGCGAAGTCTCACCCGCCGTGACACCCGATGCCGTCAAAAGGGCTGATTCAGCTCCTGTATCGGTCGGTGTTGCACACACGGTGAACGGCTGGCCCGAATTAGCCTTCAATGTGAAAGGAAATGCTGGAAGTGTCGGGGTAAAGTCCGCAGCGTTCGTGCCGGTGATCGTAACGCTCGTTACACTCAGATCGGCATTGCCGGTGTTCCACAAAGTGTCCGTTACGCAAGCCGATTTGCCAACTGCCGACGTGCCATTCGTCGAAGGACCGGTAACCAATAGCTTCCCTGACGGTACACCGGTGCCGATGATGTTGACCACAAATTGGCTCGTGTCATGCGGTGGGTTCGTAACCGTATGCGGGATATTCGTATTGATACGAAGCGTGGCCGTACGATATCCCTGCTGAAGCGGAGTAAAGCAGATCTGTATGTTCTTCGAACCGCCTGGCAAGATCAGCGTGTCCTGACCTGTGAGAGGAGTGATGCTGAAATCGAAATCGGCGCTCTCGAAGTAATTCTTCACAATCGCGATCGTGTCCGAACCCGGATTCGTCAACGTGACCATCAAACACGTATCCGTTCCCAATTTCACAGAATCGAAATTAACGGTGATCGGATTCGGATAGAGATTGTCGATCGTCAAATGCGGCAAAATTCCCACCCCGTAGAGGGCAACCGTATCGAGGGGAATATTCGATGCATTGGTACTAACCACCATGTGCGCATCAGGAATGCCCTCCAAGTCTGGAGTAAATTTAACTCCTATCGAATCCACGCCACCGCCAGGGATTGCATTCACAGGAACATGGGTAACCGTATAGGCACTTGCATCTATTCCAAAGAAAGTAACACCTTTCACCGTGAGTGCAACAGGACTGGTTGAATTCACATAAAGATACTGCACCCCGGAAGTGTTCGTAACCTCCGTATTCACCCCGCGGAACATATTCGTTGCACTATAAGAGACGGTTGGGGCAACACCTTGACCCAAAAGAGGTATGTTAATAGTTTGTGGGGCATTTGTCTTTACGGTTAGAATTCCTGCGCGTGAACCTGTTCCCTGAGGTGCATACAAGACACCGACAGAATCTTTTCCACCAGCAGGGATCGAAGCAGGTGATCGTGTAAGTGTAAAGTCACCTGGATTAGCACCGCCAAATCCATAACTGCTAATTGCGATCGGGGCGGGATTTGGATTCGTCAGGACTACATAATACGGTCCAGCCGATTGCAGCACCGGAACCGTTCCGAAGTTAAGATTTGCTGGAGCAAAAGTCAAAAGCGGATAATGAACGTTCGTGACGACTACATTGGTGAATGCAACATTATCCGTATACCAGTAGGTGTATGTTGCGCTGCCTCCATGAGCGACTTGGAATGTGATTGTCTGGCTGCTGACACCATACGGAAGCGGGATATGATAATGTCTCCAATACGAGGATGCTGAGTAACTGGCTGGATCATCCGCACACCAGATAGTATTAGAGGTATTCGTCCAGGTACAATCACCTACCTGTCCCCCTCCTCCAGCGAGCGAAAGACAAACCGTATTCGAGGCGTTAGCTAAAACCTTCACGGTCGTTGCCATCTGAGCATACCCAAGCATATAGCAACCGTAAGGATACCACAGATCAAAATCGACGTACTGACTATCGGCGGGTAATGTGGTTAGTGCGGGCGTCGTCAACGTTAACGGGCCGCAATAATACCCATTATAGCTTGTTCCATACGCATCGGAATTATAAGCTCCAGGGGTCCATGCGACAGCAGAGCCATACGTGGCACCGCCAACTCCGCCATTACCACCTGCACTGTGGTACCAATATGTGCCGACGCCGGCCGTACACGGATCGCTGGCAGCTGTTGTCGTTGATGACCACCCCGCAGGTGGCATCGTTGCACCATTAAAATTCTGAGAAAGCAGTGTGGTAATTGTTTGCGCCCGAGACGCAAGTGGGAGAAGGACGAGCATCGCGACGAGAGCCGCGAAAGAAGCAATGTATCGATTTTTCATGGATGTGTTTTCGATGTTTGTTTTCGCAAAAAGAGGCCGAAAAAGGACTGTTGTGATGCCTGAAAACGCTCGGAATGTGCAGATATTCACATTCCCGTTTTCAAAACATCATACAAATATAATACATTTTGGGGACGAACACATAAAATTTGGGAAAAAAAGCCAACACGAACCCCACCTCGCTTTCAGGCGAGAGGTGAATTTTTTACAAATCGGGTGGCTGTCCGCGACTGCGGACAGCCATTACGAAAGATCGCGCACAACGGGTTATTAACCCATGTAAGCTTATTTAATGACCACCATCTGCCGCGTAAGCGTGACTTCGCCCGCTGTCATCTGGTAATAATAGGTGCCGCTCGCCAGCCCATCGGCATGAACCGATACGCCGAACGTGCCGGCATCGAAATGCTGATTGAGAACGGTCTGAACCGTCTGGCCCTGCACATCGACGATGCTCATGTGAACGATACCAGCCACTGGCAGCGTGATCTCGATCGTGCTCGTGCCAGCAAACGGATTCGGGTAGTTCTGATCGAGGCGATAGCCATTCGATGCAGAAACCATACTCACATCGTCCAATGCAGTGACGATCGAAACATTGACCGAGCTTGTGAGACCCGTTGACCCCGTGAACGCAACAGGATAGGTGGTTCCGCCTGCCATATTCGGAGTGTACGTGAATATGAACGGCGCATTGCCGCCTGCTGGGATCGAACCTGCTCCGCTCACATACGTGAATTGCGGATCGACCGTCGGCGTACCCGAGATCCAGTCGCAAGTGCCGGTGTTCTTCACCGTCACAGTAAACTGAGCGGAGGTGCTGCCAATAGAGGTCGCCGGAGCGTTTTGCGTACCTGCGATCGTTGCCGCGCCGCCGGTCGCAGAAAGCGGAATCGTTTGCGCTACGCCACCTGTGATATTCAGATTTGCAGCCGCTGTCCCGTCGGAAGTGGGAGTGAACACGACCGAAAAGGTTGCAACGCCACCACCGGTCTCGAGCTGCGATGTGGTTGGCGGAAGCACCGTGAATTCAGCAGCATTCGTTCCGGACACTGCCGCACGATAGGTCTCAGCAACGTTGCCCGTGTTCGTGACAGTAATGACGGCTGTATCGCTCCCGCAGGTCAAAGTAGGAAATGGCGTTGTTATCACCGCCGTGTTTGCGACCGAGGTTCCCAGCACCGAAAGCGGGAATGTGTTTGACTGGCTGTTGGACTGCCCCTCCCCGTTGGTGCCATAAGCTGTCACGAACGCGTTTACTAAACCAGTGTCGCTCGGTGTGGCGCAGATAGTGAACATCTGGTGCGAATTAGCGGACAAAAGGAATGGGGTGGATGGATACGTACCAGTAAAATTCGCAACACCCGGTCCCGAAATGGTAAATCCGGTAACGGTCATATCGGCGCTGCCGGTATTCCAGAGTGTGTCGGTTACACACGCCGCAGTTCCCACCGGTGTGTTGCCATTGGTGGCCGGTCCGGTGATCATGAGCTTACCGCTCGGAACACCAGTGCCAATGACATTAATAACAAATTGGCTGGTATCGTGCGGCGGTTTCGTTTCGGTATGCGGAATGTTCGTATTGATACGAATGGTCGCTAAACGGTATCCTTGCTGAAGCGGTGTAAAACAGACTTGAATGTTCTTCGACGCGCCAGGCAAGATCAGCGTATCCTTGCCGGAAAGCGGAGTAATGCTGAAATCGAAATCGGCGCTTTCGTAATAATTCTTCTCGATCGCGAGCGTATCGGAACCCGGGTTCGTCAACGTAATGAGTATGCACGAATCGTGGCCGAGCTGCACCGAGTCGAAATTAACGGTGATCGGATTCGGATAGAGATTGTCGATCGTGAGATGAGGAAGAATTCCCACACCGAACAGCGAAACGGTATCCCATGGGGTCTGCCCCGCAGTTGAGTTGATCACCATGTGCGCGTCTGGAATACCTTCGAGATCGGGAATGAATCGAACCCCGATGGAATCCACACCACCCGCCGGAATGGAATTGGAAGGAAGGTGCGAAACTATATAGGCTTTAGCATCGATTCCAATGAATGTAACGCTATTGACCGTCAGCGGCCCCTGTCCCGTCGAGTTCACATAAAGATATTGCACTCCCGATGTATCGGTTAGCTCGGTATTCACTCCCCGGAACATATTATTCGAGCTATATGAAACCGCCGGGATCGCGCCAACGCCGGTCAAATTGATGGTCTGAGTTCCCGAATCTGCTCCGTTCGTCACCACGGTGAACGTGCCCGTGAGCGTTCCGGCGTTAAACGGCTGAAATTGAAGTCCATATTGAACCGTGCTGCCTGCGGCAACAGAAGTCCCATTCGAAGGCCCGCTCACAACCGAATAAGCGTTCGACCCTGTAAGGCTTGTGTTCGTGATCGTTAGTGGTAATTTGCCTACATTCTGGACGTTAGCATAAAGCGTAACAGGAGTATTCGGCGTAGCAGTACCGAAGTTCAGCGACTTCGGAGTTAGCGAAAGCTCCGGCACCGGAGGCGGTGGGTAGGCCGTGATCTTTACGTTATCGACCGCGGCATTCGAGTATCCATAGCTATAGTTAGGATTGGAGTTGAACGTCACTGTCATCGAAGATGTACGATCGGAAACAGGAATGAGGATGTGATAATGCTGCCAATTCGAGGATGACGACTGCGTGAGATCGTAATTAAAATCGTTAATATTATAATACGTGTACATGCTGGCGACCGTACCGCTCACGAGGGCTTCGCCATACGTTCCGTCGATCTCGAACTCATCGAAATCACCGTAGTAATAATCATAATAGTTATACTCCCAGAAAAGATCGAAATCGACCCACACGGAATCGGTAGAAGTTGCATACGAACTCACATCCACCGATGGAGTGGTAAGACCAGTGCTGGAATAGTCCCAGATATCGTCCATAGCTGCCCCATTGCTACCGCCGTTGCCGGTCGGATTCCAGAACCAGGAGCCGTTATACGAATCAGAAGTCGAAGAAGACCACCCCCCTGGAGATGACCACCCATTCGGCAGCGCCGAATTAGCAAACGTCTGCGTGGGAAGAATCAATGAATATTGCGCAGAGGCTGTCGTTGCATAAAAGTTAGCAACGCATAGCACGATAAGCGCGATGCTGACGCTAAGGAATCGATTACAAGTTTTCATATTTGTATGGAATATTGACTAAAAACGACCAAAACAAGCGTTCTTTGCCGAGGCAAAGAACGAAGCTCTTTTGACAAACAGATCGACGGATCTCTCATGAACCGACGAATTAACGTTTTACTGACGAAGCCGGCGATCTAAAGTTTAATTGACAAACCCCGGCAATCAAAAAATCTAACAGACCAAAGTATAAAAAATCACACCGAATGACGTATTCTAACGCAATTTTCTGCTACTTACTTCAAATATACGACATTTTTAGGTGCCATGCTTGAAATTTAGCTTTTCTTTGGGTTCGGGTCACACTTTTTATCCGTACTCTCGGGAAAACGGTTTTTACACGAGGGCATGAATAGAAAGCCACTCCAATATAAACTCGACACGGCCCGCCCCCCGAAAGTTACAGGGGTTCGTATTATTATTTTCAATAACACTGTCCCTGCAAAAAATAGAGCTTAGATCGTTTCTTATTGAAAAATTAATAACGCATCGACATTTGCACTCGTTCTAAGAGTATCAAATCCATCTATATGCCGTACCTCCTTTCAAATTCGTAATTTTACAGAACTATGAACAGAATAGCAGTGCTAACGAGCGGCGGCGACGCGCCAGGAATGAACGCGGCAATCCGCGCGGTCGTCCGAGCCGGCAGCGAAAAAGAGATGAAGATGTTCGGAGTCCGCAATGGCTTCGATGGCTTGCTTGCCGGTGAGTTCATCAAGCTCGTCGCGCGGGATGTGGGCGGAGTCATTCAGCAAGGCGGGACCTTTTTGGGAAGCTCGCGCAGCCAGCAATTTCATCAGCCCGAAGCACGGGCGCGGGCGCTGAAGCATTTACGTGAGAACCGTATTGACGCGCTGATCGTCATTGGCGGCAATGGCTCGCAGGCAGGAGCGTATGAGCTTTCGAAGCTCGGGTTCCCTGTCATTGGTATCGCTTCGACCATCGATAACGATATTTATGGCTCTGATATCACGCTCGGCGTCGATACGGCAACGAACATCGCGTTGGAAGCCATCGATCGGCTAAAAGTAACAGCATCCTCGCACCGGCGGGCCGTGCTCGTCGAAGTGATGGGAAGGAAATGCGGATATCTCGCACTGATGTGCGCCATCGCCGGCGGCGCGGAGACGGTTGTCATTCCAGAAGTGGAAATGAATCCCGACGATGTGGCCAACGATATTTTAGGGGCGTATCGCCGAGGCAAGAACCACGCGCTCGTCGTCGTAGCAGAAGGCGCAACCTACAATGCGAACGCGCTTACAAAGGCCATTGCCGAGCATGTCGATATGGCCGGATTTACCATCCGCACCACCATTCTGGGACATGTGCAGCGCGGTGGTGTTCCCAGCGCCTCCGACCGCATTCTCGCCGCGCGGTTTGGCGTCGCGGCGATCGACCTTATCGCGCAGGATAAGCACGGAGTCCTCATCGGAATCCACAACGGCGAGATCCTGCTGACGCCGCTCTCCGAGGTAGCCACGCACAAAAAAGAATTAGACCTCAGCCTGTTTCAGTTGGCAAAGGTCTTAGCGACGTAATCCTTAAAACGGGAGATCGTCAACAGGTGCTTCCTGCGGCTCATATTCCTGAACAGGAGCAGCCGATTGACCGGAAGGACGTGGGGAAGAATTCTCCGAACGAGATGACGAACCTGATGGCCCGGAAGGCTGACCGCCGCCAGCCGTTCGTTCTAACGTCATTACTGTAGAGGCTTCGATTTCGGTCACATACTTCTTCACGCCATCTTTGTCGTCATAACTTCTCGTCTGGATGCGGCCTTCGACGAAGACGCGCTTTCCTTTCTTTACGTTTTCGTTGCAGTACTCTGCCAGCCAGTTCCAGGCCTTGATATTGTGCCATTCTGTACGCTCCTGCTTTTGGCCAGAAGCCTTATCCGTCCAACTTTCAGTAGTTGCGATTGAGAATGTGGCCACAGGTGCTCCTGAGCCGGTATATCGAATTTCCGCGTCTTTGCCGGCGTTGCCGACGAGTGTTGCTCTGTTGATGCTAAATGCCATGATGTTTTCTATAAAAAAAGGTGCCTATTAAAACAGGAATAAATATACGACGAAAAAATGGGCCGCGCTTGAAAAACCTATTTTGACGCCACGACCTGCCTTCGCACATGCAAACCGCCAACTGCGACATCGACTGTGTAAACGCCGGATGGAATGTCCGGCGGCGCAAAATCATATTCGCTTCCGACGACGCTCTTTGAAACGACCGTCCGTCCAAGCGCATCGTAGATCGTTATCCGAGCCATACCGGTGACATCCCATGCGATATGCAGCGAGTTATGGAATGGGTTCGGAAAAACGTCTAGAGTAGGTGATTGCAATTCCGATCGAGGAGTCACTCCCTCGCCTTGTGCCCACAGCGCTGCGGTTGCATCGATCGTCTGCTGAAGCAGAGCTGGGCTTTCCGCAAGAGCAATAACGACCGTCATTTCGACCGAATCCTGCGAATGGATTGGCATATTTTTTAGCCCGAATGTATGGGAAATGTCGCCCGGTCCGGCGGAATCGTATAATTCCGTCATGGAAGTCCACTTGGCAGGTTTCGTATAGTTCACGTATGCGTTGATATCCCCCTGGGAACCGTCATTCATAATCGCGTGATAATTCAGCGCCGCTCCTTTGGGGATCGCAGAAAGCAGCTTCATCCCGATATAGGGATAATTGGGTTCAAGACGGTACGCCAAAGCTGTTCCGCTCGCGGGATCGAATCGGGTATAATTCACAGCACCAGATGGGCCAACATTCCAGTCGAGAAACAACGCCGCGGCGCAGGAATCGCTCATCGCGATAGCGCTTCCCGCCGCGCCGCGAAACATATATTTTGCCACAACGGCGTTGGCCGCAAGCCCCTGTGTGAACGCATACGCCCGACACGATGCTCGAACCCCTGTTCGGAGCAACGAGTCGGCAAGATTATCGGTAAGAGAAAAAGTAAGTTCCTGCGCTGCATTACCGCGATCGGGTGGAACGATATAATGCGTAAACTGAATCGGCGTGAGATCGAGATCGGGTGTAGATCCATCCGCACTTTCAACAACATCGACCACATGGTTCGAATCCGTACCTACCATGAGGCCACCCTCATTGATAAGCTGCCGCCACAGCGAAGCGATCGCGGGCGGCGGTTCCCGCCATAAAAATCCGGAGCCTTCGCCATTATTTAATACATCATTGAAACCAAGACTTCCAGCCGATGAAAAAGTAACCGTTAGATTATTTGCGTTCAGATCGAGATACGCCGGCCTGACCGTAAAGCTGATGTAATCATAATCTTCCCTATAGCCTGTACTTACATCGTAAAAGAATACGCGGATGAGAATTTCGGTGCCGGGAGGAACGCTGTCGGCAATGCTGAGTTGAAAAGAGCGGGGATCGTTGGAGATCTGCTGCATAGTTCCAACAGATCCAAAGGAAACGATCATTTGAGGAAGCGTTACATACTGCGCTCCCCACACCACTTGAAGCCTCGCTTGTAACTGATCCAGCGGCTTCAAATAATTCATCGCGTGGATAACAATGCTCCCACTTTCACCGGGAGCGAAACTGCCTGTCCCATTTTTATCTTCGATCGTAAAACTATCCACGCGCGCAGAAAAAGTGTTCGTGTCTGTGACAGCGCGAAACGCATCGATGGCGCCATGTCCTTCAAAATCGAATCGTTCACTGTCGTTCGTGTTAAGCATATCGTTCTCATCGTTCCAGACTCCTCCGATAGGATTGCACGTCACACGAACTTGCTCCATCGCCTGCCCAGCCGTCAAATTAGGGAATCGCTGACGAACGAGCGCCAGCACCCCTGACGCATTGGGAGAAGCCATGCTCGTCCCGCTCATCGTTATATATTGATCGCCGGGAACCGTGCTCAGCACGTTCCATCCTGGCGCGGAAGCATCGACATGGGCATTGTAATTAGAACCGCTTACCGTATTGCCGTTCGCATCCACCATTGCGATGGATAACACATGATCGTATGCTGCCGGATAAATGTCCTGATAAGCAACTTGGTCGCCATAATTCCCTGCTGCTGCCACGACAGCACAATCCTTGGCATACGCATAGTTGATCGCATCCTGCTCGACAGCGGATCGGCCGGAACCACCCCAGGAACAGTTCACTAATTTCGCATGCATATCGGCAGCATAGGTTATGCCTTCGAACCCATAATCAAGTTCCGAAACGGCATCGTCGCTGATCTTGATGGGAATGATCCGAGCGCCGAACGCGATGCCCGCGATTCCGATCGTGTTGTTGCCTGTGGCTCCCATGATGCCCGCTGTATGCGTACCATGACCAACTCCGTTACCGGGTTTTGGATCATTGTCCGGACGGCCGTCCCCAAATGTCCCACCAAAATCCCATCCATGATAATCGTCAATGAAACCATCACTATCATCGTCAATGCCATTCGATTCTTTACGAAGACCATGCGCATCAATCCCAATCTCACCATAATTTTTATAGATCGATGAATCAAGATCTGGATGTGCCCAATCGGTACCGACATCGGCGTCGGCCACGATCATCGTCGTGTCGCACCGCACGACTCCCCACGCATCGAAACAATGCATCAGCGAGAGAGCATACTGCTGGCTGATATCGGAATCATTTGGCGTAAAAACGGGGGTGTTAAACGTTTGACGAACGAATTTCGGCTCTGCTTTTAGAATTACAGATGATCTCCGAGCGAGCAATGCCGCCCGATCGCCCGAGATCGAATCCGAATACGAAAGAATAAACCAATGGGAAATATTATCCTCCGAAGTACGAAGTAATACATCGCCCTCAGAATGGTTAACACTCTGAATGACATCCCCGTGTTGGAAAAGCTGGGGATTCGATCGTTCCCGAATATCTTCGAATGCTACGCTATGGGTTGGAATAAAGGGACGAAGCTGGAGTCCGTGCAACACATTCGGCAAGCCAAGCAATGCTCGGATCGAGCTGTCGCCAGTCAGGATCGATCCAGAAATATCGCTGTGGTCAAACTTCGGATCGTCGGC
>Ga0206974_1089_pt2 | contig 22501 bp, 21 predicted proteins | sample Alteio_BWOrgHeat_84_FD_152920 | JGI IMG/M metagenome (GOLD analysis project Ga0206974, IMG submission 152920) | Enriched cells from forest soil in Barre Woods Harvard Forest LTER site, Petersham, Massachusetts, United States -... | ecosystem: Environmental > Terrestrial > Soil > Temperate forest >... | reverse complement strand
GTTGACGATGGCCTGGAAGAGAGGCTCAAGGTCGGTGCCCGGGGTGGCCATATCGGTGGTCGCGGTGCCCTGCTTGGCGACGCAGTAGAGGACCGGGAAGTCGAGCTGGTCTTCTTCGGCGTCGAGATCGATAAAGAGGTCGTAGACCTCGTTAAGCACTTCCTGGACACGAGCGTCGGGGCGATCGATCTTGTTGATGACCACCATCGGCTTGAGCTTGGCTTCAAGAGCCTTGGAGAGCACGTAGCGCGTCTGGGGCAGTGGGCCTTCAGCGGCGTCGACGAGGAGCATGACGCCGTCGACCATCTTGAGACCGCGCTCGACCTCGCCGCCGAAGTCGGCGTGGCCTGGGGTGTCAATGATGTTGATCTTGCCGCCTTCGTAGAAGATGGCCGTGTTCTTGGCGAGGATGGTGATGCCGCGCTCGCGCTCGAGGTCGTTGGAGTCCATGACGCGGTCAGCGACCTGTTCATTGGCGCGGAAGGTGCCGGACTGACGCAGCATGGCGTCAACGAGGGTGGTCTTCCCATGGTCAACATGGGCGATGATGGCGATATTGCGTATCGTCTGGCTCACAGCAGTTCTTAATTCCTTATCCGGTTACGGCCAATCGGCCCTGTGCGTCGAGCAATTAGTTCAGCCGCTTAGTCCAGCTGATCGAAATTCGACCAATTCAGAGCCGCACTGTTGGGGGCGTGAACAGCGGCCCTATGCCGCATTCTTCGCCACTCTAATTCTACCAGCAGGCGGGTTGAGTCGTATCTGGCGGTAAGACGCCGCGATGAAACACTGCGCTTTGAAACGCTCCTTTGCGGATTCTCACTATGGAGCAGTGCGATGTTTCCATCCGAGCGGGGTGATCTTGATTTGGCGGCCCATGCGTCTGCACATTGATCGCACGTAAAGCAGGCGAAGCCGTTTCCAGGCACAAGCCGAAGTTCGAACACAAGAGATTCGCGTCCTTACTTTCAAGGAACGCAGGCCCAGTTGAGCAGTCCAGGCATGTTTTCATTTGGCTTCAGCGCTGCTCTCGCTTTTGTGTTCCTTACCTCCAGTCCATCGTGAACGACTGCCTTCTCACTGCGGCCACGGGCCGGTGCTCCCGCGCGTATACCCGCGTTGGGCGCGGCCCTCTGCGCGTGACGGGGCGGAGATCGCCTGGTGGAGACGCTCATGAAAGGGGTTGATATGTCCGATCATTCGCAAGGAAATTCCAATCAGGATAAATTGACAGAACTGCAGCAGACCGGCGAGGCAATGGGACAGCTTGCCGCCGATGAAGCTGCCTTCACACAGGCCGCGGAGGCCTTCCGGGCTCAGGACGCCGCCGCGTTTCAGGGCGTTCTCACGCAGGTAGGCGTATTGCAGTACTGTCGGCTGATTTGCAGCTGGTTCTGCAGCAAGCACTGCGTCTTTTACTGCTCACGGCTCTGCCGCGAACCAAACCGGGACAACGCGCAGGTCTCGATTGCCGAGTGGCGTGAGTTTGCGCTGGTAACGGCGAAGCTGGCCAAGGATACGGCGCTGCTGGAGCGCTTTCTTGCCGTGGTCGCGGGCGAGAATGCCGACGAGTTCGAGCGGTTGCTGGCCGAACTTAAGTGGCAGCGGTACTGCCACCAGCTTTGCCATTACCTGTGCGGCGTGCGCTGCCGTCTGGCGTGCCGGCTGCTCTGCCCGCCTCCGCCGTTGATCACGGAAGTCTCCCTGTTGCCGACCTCGCAGTTCACGGAGTCAGGGCCAGGGATGGGCCTGGCGGCAGGCCCGAGTTTCCCTCCCGGACCGACCCAGCCCGATAACAAGCCAGCTGGAGTCGGTGATCATCCTATCGGCGGCCTGTCCAACATTCGCGGAGCATTCGTGATCGCATCCCCTTTTCAGTACAAGGTGGAATACGCAACCTCGACGGCAGGACCGTGGACGCCGATCTTGACGCCGATCCAAGACCTCCGCTTCAATCCCGCGTTTCCTCCGCCGCCGATAGAGATCACCTATATGCGCGTTCCGGACGCCGCCGGCTGGTACAACGTGGCGGATATGGGCCTGCTCGGTCTGGATTACCTGACCGACTGGCAGACCCCGGCCGCTGCGGTCAACGACCAGTACTTCCTGAAGCTGACAGTGCGCAACGCGGCGCTGGCGGAGTTTGTGAGCCCGATCGTGCCAGTGCGGGTGGACAATACCGCGCCGACGAAACCTTCCATCACGCTGCAACTGCAGATGCCGGACGGCAGCCGGAAGAAACTGGGCTGCTGCGAGACGGTGAAGCAAGGCGACGGGAACCTGGTGATCATTACGCTCGAGGCTTCCGACGCAAACTTCAGCCAGATTGCAGTGGAGCTGCTGGGCGGCTGTGGCGCCAGTTACGACATCGTGGACACGGGAGGCACCAACCTCTCCAAAACGTATAACGGCGACATCACCGACACGGGGTATCCGGTGCCGACCGAGTTTGCGTGGAATCCGTGGGCGGCGAAGATCAGCCCTTGCTGCTACCTGATTGATGTGCGCATCTACGATCGCGCGGTGGTAGATGATTCGTGGTCAGGAGGGCATTCGAACGAGAACTGGCAGTCCATCACGATTGCCTGATCTCGATTGAGTAGCTGGACAGGGCTGAGTAGCAGGACAGGGCCCGCGGTGCAACCACACCGCGGGCCCTGTCTCTTTCCTGGCAGCGAGCTTCTGGCCACGTGTCGGCAAGTTCTTGTTGCCTTGCGGATGCATAGGGGTTGTAGACTGCTGGGATGGGAAGCAAAGACGCACCAAAACGCGAAACGAAGAAGAAGCCTCAGCCCAAACCCAAACCGGCACCCGGCCGCCCGCGTTAAGCGGGCGGTTGCATTTTGGGGCTTCGATGCGACGTCTTTGACACGGCCCGGATGATCGATGCTCGAGCAGGACGGGGCTAGAGCAGGGCGGGCTGTTCTTCGTGATCGGGATGGGAGCCGAAGGTGAGATCGGGCAGGTCTTCTACGGCATTGCGCAGGCTGCGCTCCCAAAGGGCGTGGATCGCCTCCAGTTCGCGATCCGCGGCGTGGAGACGGCGATAGTTGTCCAAATGGAGGCTGTCTTTGCGGTAGAGAAGGATCTCGATCGGCGGGCCAACTGAGACGTTGGAGCGCATGGTGGCGTCGAAAGAGAGCAGCGCGTATTTGGCCGCGGATTTGAGGCTGGTGGACTCGAAGACGATGCCACGGTCGAGAATGGGACGGCCGTACTTGTATTCGCCGAGCTGCAAGAAGGGCGAGTCCTCTGTGCAACTGAGCGGATTGCCCTGCGGATAGATAAGAAAGGCGCGGGGCTGCTCGCCGCGCACCTGGCCGCCGAGCAGCAGATGGACGTTGAAGTCGTACTTGTCGCGCTCGAGTGCGGCGCGGTCAAGGTCAGAGACCTGGCGGACGGCTTCGCCGACTTCGCGAGCCGCTTCATACATGGAATTGGCCTGGGCCAGGCCTTCCCCGGCGTCGAAGCTGGCGCGGAGCAGGTTCATGACCGACTGGCTCAGCGAGAGGCTGCCGCTGGAGAGGAGGACGAAGACACGCTCGCCGGGCTGCACGAAGGTATGCATCTTGCGTGCGATGTTCAGGTCGTCATAGCCGGCATTGGTGCGAGAATCCGATGCCATGACCAGCCCTTCCCGTGTCATGATGCTTAAACAATAGGTCATCTGCTCCCGGTCTCCACTCTCTGCTGTCTGTCTTCTGATCTTTGCGCTTCTGGTCTTTGCGGCTCCCGGCCGCATCTCGAATTTCCGCCGCTGTCACAACTGCAGGAAACTGAAGGGCATCCAAGTGACCATGCTTATTCGCTTAGGGTACGACATCCAGTTCGACGTACCCGCCCCGCTAGCCTTTGTAGCCCAGCTTCGCGTGCATTCGTCGCGTACAGCCGATCTGCGCGAGCCGGATGTGGTGCGCGTGGAAAGCAATGGCGCTGCCGTCCCCACTCATGAGTATTCTGACACGTATGGGAATGTCTGTACGCGCTTTCTTGCGCCTGCCGGAGCGCTGCGGCTTTCGAATTCGACGCTGATTGAGGACTCTGGCGAGCCGGATCCAGTGGCGTGGGGTGCTCGTGAGATTCCGCCGAGTGAGTTGCCGGATGAGGTGCTCTGCTTTCTGCTCAACAGCCGCTATTGCGAGGTGGATAAGCTATCGCCGGTGGCGATGGAGCTGTTTGGCGGGATTGCACCGGGTTGGAACCGGGTGCAGGCCATCTGCAACTGGGTCAACAGCAAGGTCACCTTTGGCTATCAATACGCGCGGCCCACGATGTCGGCTTTGGACGTCTTCAACGAGCGCGTAGGCGTCTGCCGCGATTTTCAGCATCTGGCGGTGACGTTTTGCCGGTGTATGAATATTCCAGCACGCTATGTGGCTGGGTATCTGGGAGACATTCGTGTGCCTCTGCGGCTGCCTATGGATTTCAGCGCGTGGTTCGAGGTGTATCTGGAAGACCGGTGGTGGGCGTTCGACGCGCGCAACAACACTCCGCGGATTGGGCGGGTGCTGATGGCGACGGGGCGCGATGCGGCGGATGTGGCGTTTCTGACCTCGTTTGGAACATCGACGCTGACGAATTTCTTTGTCGTTTCGGATGAAGTGCTGGAAGGTCAATGACCTTGGACGCGCAAACACACGTCACGCAGTAACCTCTGAACGCATTACATCTATCGGTGTGCCGCAATTTGGGTGTTGCAGGACTCGTCCGGGCCGGTTGCGCCAAGGTCCCCCTACGGCGTAGTCTGTAGGCCATGCCTCGATGTCGATAGTGCCGCCTGGTACTGAATCCGAGGCCGTGGTGTGCGGACACTTCTTGACTCCGCCCCGGGCTTGATCCCTAGAAGGTCCTGAACGACTCCCAACTACATCCAAAGGAAACAGGAGAGAAATTGCCATGAGCATTGCAGCGAGCGTTACGGAGTTGATCGGCAAAACTCCGCTGGTGCGTTTGAATCGTGTAACCGCGGGCTTGCCGGGAATTGTGGTGGCCAAGCTGGAAAGTCAGAACCCGATGAGCAGCGTGAAAGACCGCATCGGCCTGGCTATGATCGAGGCCGCGGAGAAAGACGGCAAGATCAAGGCTGGCGAGACGGTGCTGATTGAGCCGACGAGCGGCAATACGGGAATTGGCCTCGCGTTTATCGCGGCGGTGAAGGGATACAAGCTGATTCTGACCATGCCGGAGACGATGAGCTTGGAGCGGCGCGTTGTGCTGCGCAGTTTTGGCGCGGAGCTGGTGCTGACTCCGGGGCCGAACGGGATGAAGGGCGCGATCGCCAAGGCGGCGGAGATTCTGGCTGCGACGCCGAACGGCTACACGCTTGGGCAGTTCGACAATCCCGCGAATCCGGCGATTCACTATGCAACGACCGGGCCTGAGATCTGGGCGGATACCGACGGCAAAGTGGACTTTCTTATCTCTGGAGTGGGAACCGGTGGAACTCTGACCGGCGCGGGCAGCTATCTGAAGGAAAAGAATCCGGCGCTGAAGATTGTGGCCGTGGAGCCGACAGACAGTCCGGTGTTGAGCGGCGGCAAACCAGGTCCACACAAGATTCAGGGCATCGGCGCGGGCTTTGTCCCGGCAATCCTGGATACCAAGTTGATTGATGAAGTCATTACCGTCACCAATGATGAGGCGATCAGCACGGCGCGCCGGCTGCCGCTGGAGGAAGGCCTCTTTGTGGGCATCTCGTCGGGTGCGGCGGTGCAGGCAGCGCTGAAGGTCGCGGCACGTCCGGAGAATGCCGGCAAGATTATTGTGGCGATCATTCCCAGCTTCGGCGAGCGGTATCTTACGAGCGCGCTCTTTGAGGCTACGAGGGCTGAAGTGCAGGCGTTGCAGGCACAGCCGGTGAATCTGTAAAAGACAGCTTCTAGCTTCTAGCTCAGGGCCGGAAGCCTGTCTGTGGCACGATGAATCGCGAGAGCTCTTAGCTGGAGGCTAGGAGCTGGAAGCTGGGAGCTTAATTAGTGGAGTGGCTGGCGCGGATTCGCGAAGATATTCGTTCGGTGATGGAGCGCGATCCGGCGGCGCAGTCGGGATTGCAGGTCTTTCTGTGCTCGCCTGGGCTGCATGCGGTGTGGGCGCATCGGTTGCATCACTGGCTCTGGAAACGGGGATGGCGGCTGACGGCGCGCCTGCTCTCGCAGGGTACGCGTTTCTGGACCGGGGTGGAGATTCACCCCGGCGCGTTGTTGGGACGGCGGCTCCTGATTGATCACGGCATGGGCGTGGTCATCGGCGAGACGGCGATCGTGGGAAGCGATGTGACGCTCTACCAGGGTGTGACGCTGGGCGGAACGGGCAGCGTGACCGACAATGCCGCGCGCAAGCGGCATCCCACGCTGTGCGACGGCGTCTTTGTGGGGAACAACGCCAACATTCTCGGCGATATCACCATTGGTGAAAATTCGCGGGTGGGAGCAGGTTCGGTGGTGCTGCGCGATGTGCCGCCGAACTCGACCGTGGTCGGCGTGCCAGCGCATATCGTCTACCGTAACGGGCAGCGGGTGCTGATTACCGACCCGCACGATGTGAAGGACCCCCTTTCAGACGCGCTGATCGCGCTGAGCGAACGGGTGGAAGCGCTTGAGGCTCAGGCAGGTGCGCCCCGCACGCAACGGCCTACCATCTTCGGTGCGGAGGATGCCGAGCGGACGGCTTATCGCGAGGAGCTCGATCGGATTCGTGACTACGTATCCATGGGTGCGGGCATCTAAGTAAAACTGTCGGGCACGACAGGCGAGGCTGAACTGCCTCATGCGTGGGGGCGCCCTACGGAATGACGCGAAGTAGGGATGCCAAGAGAGGGCCGACGCGACTACACTGCGAGTACGATCCGTGGGAAAAGCGGTTCCCGATTGTGTGCCCCTTGCGCCGCATTGCCGTTATCGTTGCAGTGGTGGTTCTCTCCGCCGGCTTGGTCCGTCAAGCCGAGGCGCGCGTTCTTGGTGTGCCTGTTCCCCAGGAACTGAAATCCTTTGAATACACAGTAGAAGCGAATGGCAGGCCCGTGGATGTAGCTCACGCGGCGGCCAGCTACGACTATGTGAGCATCGAGGCGACGACGGCGGTCCGTATCTCGATTACGGCCAACGAAGACGGCTTCTGGGACAAGGGTGTGGATGTCCAGCCGTGGCGCCTGGGAATACGGCCCGAGCGAACGGGTCGCACGATCTCTTTCGAAATCAGAGACCCGGTCAAGCTGGCGATCTCGCGGCCGGGCGACTTTCTCAATCACGCCAAGATGCTCTTCATCTTCGTCTCAAAGCCGGCGGAATTGCCGGCAAAGACGGTGACTTCCGCGCCGGGCTTTCACCTGATCCCGCCGGGGGTGCACAAGGGCAGCCTCAACCCCAAGAGTGGCGAGACGTATTACCTGTCACCGGGAGCAGTGATCATCGGCAGCCTGAATCTGTGGAAGGTGAGCAACGTCAAAATTCTGGGCCACGGCGTGATCGTCTACAACGGGCCGCAGAACCCGGATGACGATGACGGCTGGATGCAACGGCCGGACTGGCACTGCATTGGATCGCTGGAAGCGCATCATGTGGAGATCGACGGGGTGACCTGCCTGGTGCGCAGCCGCACCTGGTCAGTGCAGATGAAAGACTCGACTGACTTTACCTACAACGATCTGCGTGTCATCGGCGGAAACCCGGGCAATGCCAACCAGGACGGCATGGATTGGCTGGGCGGCGGAAATACGATTGTGCGCGACTCGTTCTTCCGCGCCTCCGACGATGTGCTGGCGCTGCAGGGTAATTGGGACGGCTATGGACACGATGCGATGGTCCGACCAGGGCATGATGTGAACAACATCCTGATCGAGAACAGCGTGCTATCGACGAGCATTTCGAATATCGTGCGCGTCGGATGGCCGGAGAAGACCTTCAACTCGCACAACTTTACGCTGCGTAACTCGGACATTCTCGATGGCGGGATCGGCTCGTGCGGACTCCCGTTTGCGCTGTTTACCTTCTGGGGCGCGCATGGGGCGTCGGGCGTCCATGACGGCTTTACCTTCGAGAATCTGTGGCTGGACGACTGGTATTCGCTCTTCCAGTTGGAGCAGGAGCAGCCGGGACTGCATGGGGTAACCTTCCGCAACATCTGGGCGCTGGAGCAGCCGCCGCTGGTTTCGTCGCGGCTGCGCGGCCAGGTGCAGGGGGTTCGGCTGGAGAATGTAAAGTACGGCCAGGCGGAAGTGACCTCGGACAACAACTTGCCGGTGGTAGTAAGTGGAGGCGCGCAGCAGCCAACCTTTGGTAAAGAAGATAACGGCGTGCGGGCAGCCTTCCGGGTGAGTCCCGGGGTGCTGGAGCCGGGTGACCGTGCTGACTTTACGGCGGATAGCTCATCGAATCCGAAGGTGAAATATACCTGGTACTTTGGCGATGGCACGACCGCGACGGGGCAGATTACGCGACATCGCTTTCTGGATGCAATGGGCACGCAGCTGAACGGGCCTAACCCCAAGGATACGAACCCGACCGGGCCGAGCGCGGGGCGATTCCGCGTCCTGCTGCACACCGAGGACAGCAAGGGCCACCAGGACTGGGCCGGGCAGGACATCGTGGTGGTGGGACGGTGGAATCCACCCGCCAAGGATACAAACGGCAAGGGCGCGACGCAGTCCGGACTCAGATATCACATCTACGCGGGGACATGGCCGGAGCTGCCAACCTTCAAAACGGAAACCTCGGTGCGCGATGGCGTCTCGCCGGGGCTTACCGGTACTGATCCCGGTGGCTTTACGCGCTATGCGATCGTTTATGAGGGCCTGATTGAGGCGCCGACCGACGGCGGCTACAGCTTCCATCTGCTCTCCCGGGATGGGGCGCGGCTCTTCTTGGATGGGCGACTGGTGGCGCAGACTGGCCCACCCTTTGGCGAGGTCTGCGGCTCGCCAATCAACGCGGTGCGCGACGCACTGGGAGCGGCGGGACTGCGCGCGGGCAAGCACGAGCTGCGGCTGGAGTCGTTGCAGACCGTGAGCCCGGCAAGCCCTCGATTGCAGTGGTCAGGGCCTGGAATCAGCTTGATCGATGTGCCGCCTTCGGCGTTCAGCCACCGCGCCGTGGCGACTGTGCAGGCACGCACGGCTACGCATATCAGCACGGCTGGCCCAAATGCCGCGGCGGAGGCCACACTTCCTGCTCCAGAGAATTAGTTTTTGCCACAGAATTCAATATGGCTCTCCTGTATTGAAGCTGCGTCAAAGCCGTTCTGGCTCGTGGCCAATTGAGAACAATCCTGCCTCGTACAGCGGCGTAGATTCTGAAGCTGCTGCCCAAGGGCGCCGCGCAGGATTACAGGCCTGGCGATCCTTGCAGTCAAGCTTTCGGGGCAGTCGAGCTTTCAATTCGCGTTCCTGCTTCGGTGGGAACCTAAGGAGAACGATCATGACGACGAATGTTACCTCCAGCACGCACGATGAAGTCGAAGGCAAGGTTCACCAAGCGAAGGGCGCAGTGAAAGAGGCCATCGGCAAGGCGACCAACAACCCCAACCTGCACGATGAAGGTACCGCTGAAAAAATCAACGGCAAGGTGGAAGAGAAGATCGGGCAGGTCAAGCGGGTCTTCGAAAAGTAATCGCAGTTTCATTCTGCTTACAGGAAGAAAGCCGGCCTTAAGGGCCGGCTTTCTCGTTTCATACAGATAGTCATGTCTGCAATTACGACTTATAAATGCCGCATGTGCACTTATATTTGGGCCGGCACATCAGGCTCTGCTGTGAAACGAACTTCGGCTTGTGCGCACTATTTCAAGCAGGAGGGCTAAGTTCCATGAGTGATTTCATCGTTCGTTTCCACGGCCTCAAACTCGGTGAGGCGCATCTTGAGCGAGTACAATCGGCGATCCAAAAGGCTGTGATGACGGAGGTTTCAGCGGCATCCCTGGCCAGCTATACGCCTGATCCAGATGGTCCGGACAATGGCGGAGGTACGGTCATCGTGCTACCCAACCATATCTGGCGCGGCATTATCGTATTGCCGTCTGCGAGTCTGCGCAACAGCCTGGAAGCGGTCAACGCCACTTACAGCGTAGTCGAAGATTAATCTGCGTTGGATCATCTGCCGGCGCATCGCGGAGATACACCATGCTCCGTCCTCGCCCTCTGGACAAGCCTCGGGCGCCGGCAGTTTAGAGCCATGCCAATATGTCAGTTTGCGCCGCGTACCAGGCTTTGCGTGTGCATAAACAAGAGGGTGGCGTGATGGAACGGCAAGCACCTATTCTGTGCCCCAGCTCGCGATGCAAGGACGGAGCTATTGTGCTTGGCATCGTGCTAGCCAACAAGACAATCGCCTACGCCGACCAGCGTTACAAGGTCGATGCCGCACAAGCCAGCGCGATACAACAGGGGGACATACGTCCCGAGCAACGTTTCCGTTTTTCCTCACCATGTGCGCACGGCGGCTGCGGACAGTGGGTGAAGGATGACGGCCCACTTGGAGGCCGCTGCGGCGTGATCGAAGAAGTGATTGCTGCACCTCGCCTTGGTTCTCTCCCGAAAGAGTTGCCTAACTGTTCGATTCGCCCCCAGTGCCGGTGGTATCTGCAGCGTGGCGAAGAGGCCTGTATGGTCTGCCGGTTTGTCATTACGGATACGGCGATCCTCACCGAGGAGGAGATAGCGGAGCTTGTAGCTTAGTTCCCGCTAAACCTTAGTTCAGCGGCATATCCCTCCAACTATCCCAAACCGCTATCTCACCACTTAGCTTCGAAGACACGGAAGCGGCGCTCCAACTCCCACTGCGAGGCGGCTTTTTCATTGGCGTCGAGGAAGGTCTTGCAGCGGCCTCCGGGCTTCTCGCTACCTAGCGGCTGGCCTGCGCATTCGCCAGCCGGAGCAGTGAAGGCATCTTCTTTAGCCCAGAGACTTTTGCCGGGCAGGAAGTTATGTTCGAGACCGGTGCGGGCCATCTGCTTCAGATCGGCATAACTCAAGTTGAATTCCATCGCCGCGCGCACATATTCGTGCGTCAGGTCGATGCGCGAGACGCCTTCGTCATCGGTCGAGAGCGCAACAGGAACGCCGGCGCGGCGATAGAAAGGCAGCGGATGGTCGGCTCCCTTGATGCCCAGGATGCCGTCGTTGGAGGTAAGGTTGATCTCGACCATGATGTGCTTTGCGGCCATCTCTTTCAAGAGCCCTGCAGCGTCGTCTTCGTACATCACGTCCACGCCGTGACCGATGCGCTCTGCATGGCCCACTTCAACGGCCTGACGGATGTGAAACTTGAGGCCACTGGGCGTGACCATGCCGGGCGCGAGTTCACCGGCGTGCAGGGTGATGTGCACGTTGGGATAGACCGAGTGAAGATAGTCGAGCATGTGCATCTGTGTGCTGTATTCGGTCATGGAAAGATAGCCGTCTTCCGGCTGTACGAAGTTGATGCCGACGAAGAGATTGGGCAGCTTGGAGATGGTTTCAAAGCCGAGCAGGGTCTGGGCAAAGACTTGCTCGTTGGGAGCGCCGCGCAGGATCTGGTAGATGAAACGCACCTGCACCTGGCAGGCGGGGGAAGGGCTTGCGGGCGGCGCAGCCGAGGTGGCTGGCCCGGCTGACTCGGCAGCTCCTTTCTCGCAGTGCTCGAGCTTGTTGCGCGAAGCCATAGCGTTCTCCACGAGCTCTTTCGCGTCGCGGACTTCATCGGCCAGACCGGCATCGAGCAAGCGTTGGCGGAAGTCGGCCGGGTTGTCGTTCCACTTCATGCGGCCGGCGAGCATGGCCGCGTGGCCGAAGGGCGGCGTATCCATCAGCTCCAGGTACTGCTCATTCTGGCTTGCGGCACGGGAGGCAACTTCGTCGATCCACTCGCCGGTGTGCTGCTTGTTGGTGCCGCTGAAGTGGTCGAAGGTGGAGAAGAACTGGTCGTGGCCGCTCCAGCCTGCGTATGGCACGAAGCTGCGCATGGAGAAGGTGTCGATCAGCTTGTCATACAGGGCCTCATTCGGCGCGGTTTGCATATGTGCGAGCATCTCGCCTATAGGCATCTGGTTGAGGGCGCGCGGGCAGCCTCCGGATGGCGGCTTGGCAAAGGCCAACGTCTTGGTGTCGAGGCAGAGGCCGTCTTCGCCGGCGGCACGAATGAAGCTTTCAGCGTAGACAGCGCCGCTGAGATGGACGTGCAGGTCTGCGCCCTTTGGCATACCCACGAGGAAGGTGCGCAGAGCGAGCGGGCCTTCCTTGCGTGCGGCTTCAAAGGCATGGGCTGCGCGGGCAGTCGCGCCGGACTCAGCTTCAGGAGCGGCTGCAAGCAGCGGCTGGGCTATGACAATGAGAGCGATGACAGCAGGCAGCAGGTGAAAGCAACGGCGCATGGGCTCCTCGCGGGCTACGTTGAGTGATCCTCAGTGTAAAGGACGCGGGCAGCGACGGGTCTGAGAACAATGATCGGGCAGCGACGCTCAGATTTGACGGTCAGGATTCGAGGGTTAGCGCAGTGAGAGCCCGGACGCGTCGGGTGTGGGTTCGGAGAGGAACAACAGGTATCCGGCGCCGGCCGCCATGAGCAGCACTCCCAGCCAGCTTCTTCTGACCGGGGAGGTATGAAAGACCACCGCTGCGATCGGCACAGCAAAGACCACCGGCCAAAGAAAGCGAGTAGCCATGCGGGATGCCGTCATGCGAGGCATGAGCCAGAAGAGGAGGGCGAGCGCAGGAACTTCGACACCTGCCGCCCAGAGGAGGTCTGGCAATATCTGTTGTCCGGATGCGAAGGCGGCATGCCACTGCGGCCGCTCGATCACGGCGCTGGCCGCCGCGAGGGAAACGGCTGCGGCGAAGGCCGTGACGGCAGTGAAGGCGGGCAGAGATTCGAAGGTCACCATCGCCGCCGTTGCCGCGCAGTTGGCTGCGGCAACCGAGAGCGACGCAGCGATCACGGCGCAGTACGCGGCAGCCGAGGTAGTTGACTCGGGGATGCCAACTGGAAAGAGGCACAAAGCGCCTGAAAACCCCACCAAAGCGGCCAGAAGCCGGCGGTTTTCTCCCCCGAGTGGTTGGCTGCGGGAGAGATAAGGCTCAAGGACGACTGCGAAGACAGGAGTAAGCGCAAAGAGCCCGGCGCGCGTAAGAGCCGAGAGGATTGCATGCACGCCGGCGATCAACAGCGCAGGAAGGACGAACATACCGAGCCCTACCGCGACGGCGGTGAGCAACAGCCGGCGGCCTGGCCTGGGAGAACGGCGCAGCATGACGACTGCAGCTGCAATTAGCCCGAGGATTCCAAGAGGCACGGCCTGACGCAGCAGAGGCGGCACCGGACTGTCGCTCCAGTTGGGAAATGCGTCCTGCCGCAAGAGCCCTACGGTCCACAGCAGACTCAGCAAGAGCAGCGCCGCGGCTGCGAATCTCTCTTGGGTGCTCCGAAGCATCTCCTGCGTACCTTTCCTTGCGATCAGAACACCGTCTGCGTTCCTCTGGCGAAAGACAAGAGCCGAGGCAGACAAGAGACCTGCGTTTGGCGGGAATCGCCGCTCTTGGTATACTTGCAGAGTTGTTGCAGTGGCGCAGTCTTCCCACCCTACCGGTTGATCTTCCGCGCACCTTTCCAACTGCAATTGCACTGAGGCCAGATAGCTCAGTGGTAGAGCGCGGCCCTGAAAAGGCCGGCGTCGGCGGTTCGATCCCGTCTCTGGCCACCACATTCTAAAGCACTTAGCGGCAACCAGACTTCGTTCAAATTAGTCGAAGACACTTATTGGACACATTTTTAAAACCAGACCGCACTACTCAGTACCAGTCAGGCCAACTGTTTCGATCTCCTGCTTCGCAGCCACGTCCAACTCCCTCCTCTCAGACTGCGGTTTCAGCTTGCCCCAGATTTCTCTCGACACATTGCCGGTCCTCACGATGTGCGCCTTCGCGAGATCCGCATACCGTTCCGTCATCTTGATATTCGAATGGCCGAGCAACTTCGAGAGCTCGTAAAGATCACCACCGGACATCATGTACCAGGCGGCGTAGGTGTGACGCAGATCGTGAAAACGGAAGTCTCGAATGTCCGCTCGTTCGAGCAGTTCATGGAAACTCTTATCCGCGCGCTGCCTCCCACTTGTAGCTCCAGGCTCCGGAGGCAAGATTCGATCCTCTCCGAGAACAGCTGGGTACCTGCGGATCTCATCAGCCAACTCGGGTGACAAAGGCACGTGCCGAATCATTCCCTTCTTCAGCTTTGCCCTAACCACGATCAATCCCTCGTTGTAGAGAACGTCTCTCCACTCGAGACGAAAGATCTCCCCGCGCCGCATACCGGTTCCTACAGCAATCAACACCAACAACCGCAGACGAAGATTTGTCTTGTTGATGTCCTTCGTGCCTTTCCGGTACATCCTCTCGTCGAGAGCGACCATTAACCTTGGAAGCTCTTCTTCTGACAGGTAGCGCTTCCGAGTATCGTCGAGATGTTCAACTTCCACCTGATCGGCAGGGTTCCGATCAATGCCGGTGATCGTTGCCCAAATGGTGGAGGCCTTCCTCATCATGTGGTGCATGACGTGAAAGTGGCGCTCGGCAGTGTTTACGGCCAACTCACGAACATCCGTCAGATTGTCGTACCACTCCTGCACAGCCATCCCATCCACCTCTCGTACGAACATTCGGCCAAGTTCAGCACGGATGCCCTCGACTATGCTCTTCTCTCGATCCGCAGACTTTTTCTTGATCCCGTACTGAGTCCAGTACTTGTCCAACAGGTCGTCCATCCGGTAGTTGATTTGCTTCTTCACATCGAGGTGCCGGTTTTCAGCTCGAACTGTGAGTTTCTTTCCCTCAATTTTCTTTGCGAGTCTTGCCGAGCCGTGGACGATTACGCTGCGTGCACGGCCTCCCTCTCTCCAACGGACCTTGTACAACTTTTCATCTAGCTTTGTGACAGACATCTGACTTCTCCTTTAGTCAATGGGTTCGATCGTGTGTTGCTCGATATAGCGCTCTAGTGCCCTCCTATCGAACCGCAACGCACGACCGGCCTTGACGTGAGAAATTGCCCGCTCCTGGACCCATTTGTGGAGAGTCTCCACGCTTAGCCCCAGGTACGCGGCCGCATCCTCAACTTTCAGGAGCCGCCTTCCAATAGGTTCATTATCTGGTTTCTGGTTGCTGGATGCTACTGGCATAAATTTGTTCCTCCCACGCCGGTCTCGCTTCCAAATCCAACGGAAGAACCCCATGACACCCAGAGGTCCCAAATCTGACGAGAACAACGGACCGGGTCTGATGTCAGGCGGCTCCATAGGCCTGGATACGTCAACTTCGGTCGTGCGTGGGTATGTTTGAGCAGGTCCAAAACTCGGTCAAATTTCCTGAAATTTCGGCCGGTTTGTCCTCTGCTCTTACCGATGAGCGTTAAATCCAACCTTTCAACGCCGACACAGCCGTGCGCGCAGAGGGAAGCTTGAGAGCGCAAACGCCAGATCCAATCGCCATCGGGCGCCACTACGAGCCGCCGATTTGACCGAGTTTCAGATTGCCCCCAAGATGGCACCGCGTTAGAGGAGGGCATATGGGAGACCGGACGACGAGATTCTCAGTGGCAGTCTTGCTGACCGTCATGGACGTTGTTGTCTTCGAGCATTTCTTCGGTGTGATTTGCGAAGCCTGGGCAGGATTGGCTTGGATGCGGGTTGTCCTGATCCCGACCCTCGCACTTTGGACCGGCTCCGCCGCAGTCCTCTGGCTCCACGTTTATTACGACCTTCGCCAAATCCTGTATGAACGACGCTTCGCTCAGACCCTGAATCCCGCTGCAGAGCCGACCGAACCGAGGGAGGGCAGCGATGTTTGACTCGCTCGAAGACCTTTCCGGCAAACTCTCGGCGACCGGATATTTCATCGATCCGGTGATGACCAAGGTCGTGTTTCTGGCAGCAAAGCTCCAGAAACCTTTGATTCTAGAAGGGCCCGCGGGCTCGGGAAAAACGCAGCTAGCCGTCTCTGTCGCGCAGGCCGCAGGAACGCATATAGAACGAATGCAGTGCTACAAGGGCGTCACCGACAAACAAGCCATTGGCGAATTCGATAACAGTCTGCAAAGGCTGTTCATGGAGTTCTCGAAAGAACAGGGCCTGAGTTGGCAGGAGATCGTGAAGACGCTTAAGGGCCGTGATTTCTTCAGGCCTGGGCCGCTTATGCGCGCCCTCGAATCCGAACGTCCCTGCGTACTTCTCATTGACGAAATAGACAAGGTGGAAGAAGCGATCGAGGCAATGCTTCTCGAGGCGCTGTCCGTGTTCCAGCTCTCTATTCCCGAGTTTGGAACCGTGAATGCGAAAAGCATTCCATTCGTTGTCATCACCAGCAACGAAGAGAGGCGCCTGGGCGACCCAATTCGGCGACGCAGCCTCTACATTCGCGTTGAGCATCCAACGCCGCAGCGCGAAGCGGAGATCATCGCGAGCCGCACTCCGAACGCCAACGCCGCCTTCCATCGCGAGATGGCAGGAATTGCCCTTGCCTTCCGAAACTACTCGTTGGAAAAAGCCCCTTCTGTCTCCGAAATGATCGATTTTGCCAACGCTCTCCAGGTGCTCGGCATGGATCACGTATCGACTGACCTTCGCGACGTCTTGTTGCCCTTCCTCGCGAAAACGGAAAAAGATCGTCGCCATTTGCTTCTCCGGGAAGGCTTCAAGAGCCTTCTCGATGATGGGGCGCGCTACGCGGCAAGCATGGATCCCGAGGAGGTTTCTCCGACATGAAATGGATCTTCATCCTCTTGATCGCGTTCTCGCCAAAGTTGCTGGTCGGCCAGGTCAATCTCTCGCCTGCGGAACGATGTGTGCAGGTCTACGCACACCACTATCGAGTCCCTCCAGAGCTGATCGGCGCCTTCATCGACGTCGAGTCGCGATGGAATCCCCGTGCGGTCTCTGCAAAGGGCGCGATGGGATTGATGCAACTCATGCCCGCTACCGCACGAAGATTCGGCGCCTTCGACCCTTTCGACATTGAGCAGAACGTCGCAGCAGGCACCCGCTATGTGACGGCCTTGATGTGGGAATTTCGTGGCGATATGCGGCTTGTGGCCGCCGCGTACTATGCCGGCGACCGCCGGGTCGGCCGGAAACAGCTGGACTACAGCAACCCCGAAGTTACTGCATACGTGCGTGCCGTCAGGCGCCAATATCTGTTGCGAAAGTACGGGGCGGCAGCGCCGCCAAGGAGATGAAGCATGAAACTTCGTTGGTTTATTCCTCTATTCGGACTATTCCCACTGCACCTGAAGGCCTCTGAGGTGCCAGTCACTCCAAGAGTTACGACGGTTGTAATCAACCCGGCTCAAGTCACCCCACTGCATCTGAGGCCTGAGTTTGAATCGGCAATCCGGATGCCTGAGGAGGTTAGTTCTGTGATTCTTGGCAGTCCTGGCACCTTTAAGGCCGAACACAACGAGGCCGAACCGAATTACGTGTATGTCAAGCCGACCACGAAAGAACCCGCGCAATCGAATCTCCTGATTGCGACGAAATCCGGCTTACACGTCTCTTTGGAACTGATCAGCGACGGAGCTGCCGGAGTCTACGACAAGAGGCCCGTAGACTTTCTAATCGAGTACCGCGTCACACGTAGCTTTCTCGTGTCGCCAGTTCCGAATCTCCCGGCAGGACCAGAGATCGGCCAGCCGCGAAGCGCGGAAATCTCAGTCACCCCTCAAGGAACTCACCCTGAGACTTCATCTGCTCTGGATAACGAGTACCAACAACAAGTTCGAATCAACGCTCCTCGCTGGACCAAGTGGGAGGGCAAGCAAATTGAGACATCTCTCGGTGATACCCGCCAGTGGAACAACGAGGTTGCGATCTCTTACTCGATCTTGAACAGCTCGACTGAGCCCGTCGAAATCGTCCCTCCCCAGATTCAAATCGCAGGCGCAAAGCTGAAGAAGAAAAAGGAGAAGGACGGCAAAGGGATCATCTCGGATCAGCTGGAGATTCGTCAGTACCGTCTTAGCGCAACCAGACTTGAACCTGGGGAGCGCGCTGACGGAGTCGTCATCTTTGACCGCCCGAATTTCAAGCAATCGACGGAGAAGCTCTTTCTTCAGATTGCTCAGTCAGATCGGATCGATCAGCCGATCCTGATCCGCCTACCGTTTACACCCGCAATCAATGCAGACAACCGATAGAGAGGACTTCCGATGAATACGCATGAGCAAAACGGCAACGTGAGAGTAGACGGAGATGCCGTCGACGGCATGAACGAGTATCACGAGGCATCGGCAGTTTCGCAGCCCTTAGCCCCTCTTCCTGAACCGCAAGTCGATCGTGAGCGTGTCGGTTCCGAAGCACCACCTGCAGCGGTTATGACCAGGAAGGACCTGGACACCAAATTCGGATTCGACAAGCGCAAGTTGCTCTTGCTCGGGGGAGGATTGTTGGCTGCGGTCTTATTTTTCCTGTTCACGGCGCTTCTCGGGAGATCCCCAGCCAAAAACAAGCTCACCCACACTCCCCAACAAAGTTCGACTGCCGCCAAGGGCAGCGTTACTCCACTTACGGAATCCATCCGAAAACCCAATGCCGAAGACTCCAACGGTCAACTGAGTCCCGGCGACATCAAGCGAACACGCAACGCTGATGGATCTCAGACACCGAGAGCGAACTCATCTCCTGAAACGAAGGATACCAAACCAGCAGCTGGCTCAATGAACGCACTGGCTTCGGTCCCATCGTTTGCGGATACACAGCAGAAGTGGGAGGACCCGAGGCCCTATGGGTCCCCTGGCGAAACACCGCTAGCCCAAACGCAACAGCAAAACACACTGAAGGAAGCGTCCCTTATTTTCGTAAGGAGCCAGACTCAAGGAACCAGCGGCGCGAGCTCAAAGGACATTCGTAGCGACAAGGATCAACCAGTCCTTGAAATCACGCCCGGAACAAGAATCCAAGCGAAGCTGGAAACACAGATATCGAGTGCTGTATCGGCCCCTGTCGTTGCAGTCGTCGAGTACACCTACGCCATTGGCGACCAGGTCGTTATACCCGCTGGCGCCCGCGTGTATGGGCAACTGCGGCTGGCTGATCGATCAGGCTACGTCGACGTGAAGTTTGATGAGATCGAGCTGCTCGATGGCGCTCAGGAGAAGGTCGATGCAATCGGAACAGCACTTGATCTCGGTCCCATCAAAGGAGAAGTCTTCGGCAAGAATACGGGCAAGAACTTCCTTGTGCGCACCGTCTCCGGGCTAGGCTCGGTCGCAGCTATGATTGTGGGAAATAGTAATAGCACCGCTTTTTCGGAAGACGATCTTCTGCGAGAGAGAGTGGCTGAGAACATGGGAACCGCCGGCGATTCCGAGCTCATGAATTTGAATGCCAACAGCCGAGTGGTCGTTTCGGTTCCAGCCGACACGAAGATATACATCGTTTTCACGAAGCACGAGCAGACGCCATCTACGCTTCGCAAGGTGTCAACGCCTGCCCAGTAAGCTCACCAGCCCCAGTTCAGGGCCCTGGGCTCGCGCCTAGGGCTTCTTTTTTTGGCTACGAAGCGAGGGGAAGCCGCTGTCGTTGGAGAGCTGGGCACCTGGGAGCTGGGCACCTGGGAGGCCCCTGCTCGGGGTTTTGCCCACCTGGCGCGAGTTGCCTTTCCCTCGATCCAATCCTCAGATAAATGACTCACGATGCCTTTCGCGCCATCATCCCCTCAACTGATTCGCTGAGCATTCGAAGCAAAGACCGGACAGATGCTTCACTGTAAGTCCCGAACCATGACCCTGACAAATGCTTCACTGTGCGTTCGCACCAAAGCCCGCAGAAATGCTCCACTGTACATTCGAAGCGGGGTTGGACAAATTGCTTCACAAGTCCGCTTGAGTTCTGATCGCTGAAGTTGAACCACTGTTCTTTCCGAAGCATTCCTACCCGAAATGACTCACTGAGCGTTCAAGTCAATCCAGAGCGCCCTCTTCCCTGGTATATGTGGGCTGCGATCGATCACAGCATGCTTGCAAGCTCATTTTGCCGTTCTCACATGTAGATCTTAAGCCCATTTCTCTGCGGCTTCATGTCTCCCAGCTGTTTGACCAAGTATCGATTCTGCCTCACGTTGTACCTCGATTCGGAGGCCATGAGTATCCGAGTCCAGGAGAAAGCAAATGAGAACAACATTGGCATTTGGGTCAGCATCAGCTGCATCCACCGCAATCCATCCGCCCCAGTTGGGCCGACTCTTAAAGAGGATTTGCCTCATCAGCATGGCGATCCTCTGGCTTTCAGCATCCCGACATCAAGCCTACGCACAGGCTGTAACCTCGGAATGCACCAACCCCGTCTGCACACCGGACAAACCTTGTGCAGAATACCGGTGTGCAAACCCTCGGCCAGTCCGATTGCCCTCCAGTGGGTCGAGCTGTGTTGTCGGCTATGCGCTCGGTAACGACGCAAACTTTGCGGGCGGGAATGTTCCGGATGTGCTCATAGAATCCACTGACTACTGGGAGATCGACGACAGTGGAAACGTTTGGTACGACGGCAGTTCCACAACTGGCCCGGTCCAAGAAACGACACTGACCGTACCCCCAAGCTGCCTTCAAACGGCCGGCGCGTTTGTTCTTGAAACGCCACTTGAGGAGTACGAAGGGTCCATCAATATTGGAACCTTCACCTACCAAGGTCTGGAGACGCAGTACTATGCATGGCCCCAGGTGTTCTATGACGACGGCGACCGTTCCTTCATCAATGTCGTCGATCCTGATGGCAATATCGACTTCTATCAATACCCGTGGCTCTCTTTAGGGGCGTATGTGGTGACGGGAGTCGACGCATCGACCGGCGACCTCTTCGAAGGTAACGGCACCGTTGAGCTCCTCATCGTAGCCGATGTGGCTTACTGAACCTGCCTCCGCTCCCCGCCGCATCCAAGCGAGCCACTAATCAAACACAACAGCCTCACAACCCTTTGAAATGGAGACATATATGCATATGACGAAGCGCTTTTTTCTCGTTGTCGCGGCGATCACAGGAGTTGGGATCGCACCGTTGATTGCTCAGAACACAACGGTCAAAACAGTTCCGCTGAGCGCCGATATCAATGTCGATAGCGTTCGCACTTTAGCGGACGGCAACACGATTCGCCAGGACAGGACGATGAAGTTCTATCGACGCGCGGATGGCAGCACTCGCGTGGAAGAGCCAAATCGCGTGGTGATCGTGGACAACAGCTCCCACACAGTCACTGTCCTCGACACCATCGGAAAGGTCGCGCAGGTACAGCACGTTCCTCCGAAATCCGCCAACGGCAGAGTACCGGCCGCTTCGCTCTTCAAGCCCGGTGCAACCGAGACCAATCTAAGCGCGGGGAGCAAATCCTCCGGCACTGACCTGGGCGTGAAGATGATCGCCGGGTACCGTGTTCACGGCGTTGAGCGATCGACAGTCATAGCCGCCAACTCAACGCTTGGAAACACCGCTCCTTTGACGAAGACGATTCAGGTATGGCGATCCTCCGATCTACGGCTTCCCCTGCTCACGGTCATCAGTGATCCGGTCGGAGGCACCATCAAGTCTCAATATGAAAACATCTCTACGACCAACCCGCCGGACGATAGCCTGTTCACTGTACCGTCCGACTACAAGACGGTGCCCGCTCCGCAGTCCCGCATCATCTCATCGCATACGAACTGAGCAATTGTTCGTCCAAGCAGTTGGAGAGTCCCACGATGAGGCCCACCTGGAAACAACTCTCGGTGCTCACCTTAGCCGCCGCACTGATGCTTAGCCCGCATCAGTGCGGCGCTCAGTCTATGAACTCCTGCCCGGTCGAAATCCGGCATGCCAAGTTTCAGACGACTGCCCTCGGATCCTGGGCTCACAACCAAAGAATCAAAGTCATTAGTCTGCAATACCAGAATGCAACAGGTGAAGAGATCGGGGAGGTGGTGTTCAACACCACGGCTTATTACAGGGAACACGGCGCGTTAGGCCAGAGTCTAGTTGATAACGCGATCCGAACTCCCGTTACAGCAACCGTCCTGCCTGGAAAGTGGAAGAAAGCGGAAATCGACATCGGAGACAGCGAATTCCGGCAAATGCGGGTCACGCTCACCGAAATGACTTTTACAAGCGGACGTCACTGGACGAATCCAAACACGAATGCGTGCGTTTGGACGATTCAGCCGTAGCGGCATCCCACTTCTTGCTCCAGGCTTACGCTCTTCTCATCTGGCAACACTTTCCATTTCATCCCGATACACTCCTCAGAACATTCGCGAATCTGATCCTGCGCAGCCTGCATTACCCCCCAATCCTCTGCTGCCATCGCGGCTTGTTCATGACCGCCAACTTCTGGTTCTGCCTCTCGCGGACAAACTTCCTCTTGCTCCACGTTGAGCCCTCTCCCGACTTTTCCCAATGCAATGCACCTTGATTGAAAAGGTCACATTGGTACGCCCAATCGAGAGCATTAACTGAATTTGACCGAGTTCTGCTTCTGCCCCAACCTCTCTCCTGGACTCGGTTGCTCGGAGCATCCGTGTCGAGAG